>PDWI01001220.1_pt1 | contig 41746 bp, 54 predicted proteins | sample 1430891 | NCBI WGS metagenome assembly PDWI01 (sample SAMN01162508, study PRJNA174530) | Oral metagenome, whole genome shotgun sequencing project. | biome: Marine environment; feature: Marine mammal; material: Swab sample of the gingival sulcus; isolation source: swab sample of gingival sulcus... | reverse complement strand
TAATATTCACATCACCGGTGAGTTGATCACTCCTATCGCTATGGAAGTCGGTCTTCGTTTTGCGATCCGTGAAGGTGGTCGTACAGTAGGCGCTGGCGTGATCAGCGAAATTATCGAATAAGAGGAGTGTAATGATTCCAGCAGATAAGATTCGTATCAGACTGAAAGGTTACGATCACAAGTTACTTGATGTCTCCACCAGAGAGATTGTTGAAACAGCACGTAGAACTGGTGCCACTATAGCTGGCCCGATTCCACTGCCAACAAGCAAGAACAAGTACACTGTTTTACGGTCTCCACATGTAGACAAGAAATCCCGTGAGCAGTTTGAAATGCGAACACACCGACGCCTGCTTGACATTCTTGAGCCAACTCAGCAGACCATTGACGCTTTGATGAAGCTTGAATTGTCTGCAGGTGTGGATGTAGAGATTAAAATACCCTGATTTGTTGTAACAAGTTTAATTGCACAGGAGAATGTCTGCCGCTGGTTGCAGACATCTAACTAAATACAGGTAAATACAAATGCCGAAGACAAACGGAATACTGGGTCGTAAGGTTGGGATGACAAGGATATACGACGAACATGGTCGTTCAATTCCTGTCACTGTTATTGAAGCCGGTCCCTGTACAATTTTGCAGAAAAAAACCGAAGCTAAAGAAGGCTACAATGCTATTCAAGTCGGTTTTGTAGAAAAGAAAGCATCCCGACTGAATAAGCCTGAAGCAGGACACGCAAAGCGCTCTGGCGGCACTGCTTTCTACCACATCCGCGAATTCAGGGTGGCAGATCCAGAGGCGTACGAATTAGGTCAGGAAATTAAAGCTGCTGATGTTGTCAAAGTTGGTGACAAGGTTGACATTACTGGGAAGTCAAAGGGACGAGGTTTTCAAGGCGTTGTAAAACGTCATGGGTTTGCTGGTGGTAAGGCTTCCCATGGTTCCGGATTCCATAGAGCTCCTGGTTCAATAGGGTGTAGTGCATGGCCTAGCCGCGTCATTAAAGGGAAAAAACTTCCAGGACATATGGGTAATGAGATTGTTACTCAGAAGAACTATAAAATTATAGATATCAGGGAAGAAGATAACGTGATCCTCGTTAAGGGGCCGGTTCCCGGAGCAAAAAACGGTTTGCTCTCTATCTATACTCAAGCTTAATTTCTGAACTGCTCACAAGGAGATACTCATGGCAGTTTGTGATGTCGTAAACAACCTGGCAGAAAAAGTTGGCGAAGTAGAACTCAAAGACGACCTGTTTGGTGTTGAAGTGAAAGAAAGCGTACTGCACGACATTATTGTTATGCAGCGTGCAAATCGGCGTAGTGGTAATGCTTCTACTAAAACCCGTGGCGAATTACGTGGTGGTGGAGCAAAACCCTGGCGCCAAAAAGGAACTGGTCGTGCTCGTTCTGGTACCCGTAACTCACCGGTTTGGAGAGGTGGTGGTACGGTTTTTGGTCCTAAACCAAGAGACTATAGCTATTCCCTTCCAAAGAAGGTAAAACGTCTCGGTTTAAAAATGGCCTTGAGTGCCAGGCTTGGTGAGGGGAATCTGGTTGTGGTTGATGACCTGCAACTTTCAGAAGTCAAAACCAAAGCCTTTGTCAACGTGATGAACAACTTTGCGTTTGATAAATGTCTGGTAGTTACAGCTGATACTGACGATATAGTAGTCAAATCCTCACGTAACACTGTGGGGTTTAAAGCACTGCCAGTTGCCGGACTAAATGTCTTTGACATACTCAAATATCCCAAACTCATGTTGCTTAAAAGCAGTATTGAAAAGATTGAAGAGAGGCTCTTGGTATGAAGGTAATTTATAACGTTATCAAAGGCCCCTGTCTCACCGAAAAAAGTACCCTTTTACAGGAGACACAAGGGACTGTAACCTTTAAAGTTGATCCTCACGCTAACAAGATTGAGATTAAAAATGCGGTTGAGTCACTGTTTGATGTGAAAGTGGCACATGTGAAAACCGTTTCCATGCACGGAAAAAAGAAACGTGTTGGTCTCAAATCTGTAGGCAGAACAAACGATTGGAAAAAAGCTTATGTCACCCTCGCTGAAGGTGAAATCAATTTCCTTGAAGAGCTTTAATCTAGTTGTTTTATCGGTTTAACCTGAAGACATACGATTACAGGAAATACAATGGCAATTAAAACCCATAAACCGACATCACCGGGGAAGCGTCACTACGTTTCAGTAAAACAGGACTATCTTACAGATAAAGATCCTGAAAAGAGCCTGCTTCGCCCGCTAAAAAAAACCGGCGGAAGGAACTCTTATGGTCGAATCACCTGTCGTCATAAAGGTGGTGGACACAAAAGAAAATATAGGGTTATTGACTGGAAACGCAACAAGGTGGATATCCCAGCTGTTGTCAAGGCTATAGAGTATGACCCCAACCGTTCAGCTCACATCGCTCTTCTTGTGTATGCAGATGGTGAAAAGGCGTACATTTTAGCCCCTAACGGAATTACCGTTGGAGATACCATTACTGCAGGGGCTAATTCTGATATTAAACCAGGCAACTGTCTGCCAATGTTTAATATTCCTCTTGGTACCATCATCCATAACATCGAGATGAAGATTGGCAAGGGTGCTCAGCTTGTTCGATCTGCTGGTACCTCAGCACAACTAATGGCTAAAGATGGTCATCAAGTACTGGTTAAGCTGCCATCTGGTGAGGTCCGAAAGTTTCACAAAGATTGTAGAGCATGTATTGGGCAGGTAGGTAACTCTGAATACTCCAGCCAAAAACTCGGCAAGGCCGGACGTAATCGTTGGAAAGGGAAACGGCCTACTGTACGTGGTGTGGCAATGAACCCTGTTGATCATCCAATGGGTGGTGGTGAAGGTAAATCCTCCGGTGGTCGTCATCCCGTATCCCCATGGGGGGTACCTACTAAGGGGTACAAGACCAGGAAGAAAAAAGGGTCTGACCGCGATATCGTAACCAAGCGTAAGTAATAACAGGAGAATATTGAAATGGCTCGTTCCGTAAAAAAAGGTCCTTTTGTCGATGACCATCTCATGAAGAAGATCCTGCAAGCGCAAGAAAGTGGGTCCCGTAAAGTCATAAAAACCTGGTCCAGGCGTTCAGATATCATTCCGGAGATGGTAGGGTTAACTTTTGCTGTTCACAATGGGCAGAAATTTATCCCTGTATATGTAAGTGAAAACATGGTTGGTCATAAGCTTGGGGAATTTTCCCCAACAAGAACATATTATGGTCATGCCGCGGATAGGAAAGGGAAGAAATAATTATCTCTCTTTTAGAAAGTGCTAAGGAGTTAATCGATGGAAACAAAAGCCGTCGCTAAATACATTCGTATTTCACCGCAAAAAGCGAGACTCGTTGCAGATGTCGTTCGTGGTATGGAAGTTGACACTGCCATCACTACATTGAGATTTATGCCTAAAAAGGCTGCTCGCATTTTACGCAAAGTCATTGAATCTGCTGTTGCCAACGCAGATCAGAACGACTCGATCGATGTTGATACTCTTTTTATTAAAGAGATTCTTATCGATGGTGGACCAATGTTGAAACGATTTCGTCCGAGAGCTCAAGGTCGAGCTACTCGAATTTTGAAAAGGTCAAGCCACATTACAGTAGTTGTAGCAGAAAGCTAAACTGTAACAGGATAAAGAGATTAATAGATAGAGGGAACGGAGGATCACCTTGGGTCAAAAAGTAAATCCCATAGGGCTACGGTTAAATATTACACGCTCATGGGAATCTATCTGGTATGCGGATAAAGATTATGCGGATAACCTACATCAGGATCAGCTTATTCGTAAATATCTCAAGAAACGTCTCTATCATGCCGGAATTGCCCGTATCGTTATAGAGCGCACTGGTGAGAAGATTAAGGTTAAGCTGTTTACAGCACGACCAGGTATCGTCATTGGTAAAAAGGGTGCAGAGATTGAGAGCCTGAAAAAGGATCTGGAAAAGAAATTTGGACGCCAATGTCTTATCGACATCCAGGAAGTTCGCAGGCCAGAAGCCGATGCTCAACTCGTGGCAGAAAATATTGCCATGCAACTTGAAAGACGTATTGCCTTTCGCCGGGCCATGAAAAAATCTATTAACTCGGCACTTCGGTTTGGTGTGCAGGGGATTAAAATTTCCTGTTCTGGACGTCTTGGTGGGGCTGAGATGTCTCGCACAGAGTGGTTTAAAGAAGGCAGGGTTCCTCTCCATACCTTAAGAGCTGACATTGACTACGGTACTGCAGAAGCTCATACTACCTATGGTATTATTGGTGTGAAGGTCTGGATATTTAAAGGCGAGGTTCTTGCTGAAAGTCAGGTCGGACCAGAATAAGAGCTACTGTTTTAAATGATTTGGCTGACACGCTTAAGAATACAGTGCGCATAAATTGATTGCAGGAATGATACAATGTTAAGTCCACGAAAAGTAAAACATAGAAAACAGCACAAGGGTAGAATGCGCGGTAAGGCGCAACGCGGATCTGATATTTCTTTTGGAGATTTCGCGCTTAAAGCTGTTGGTTGCGGCAGGATGACTGCGCAACATATAGAAGCTGCTCGTATCACCATCAATAGAAAGATTAAAAGAGGTGGTAAGCTCTGGATTAGGGTTTTTCCTGATAAACCTATTACAAAAAAGCCTGCTGAAACCCGGATGGGTAAAGGTAAGGGGTCTCCAGAATACTGGGTAGCTACAATTCGACCTGGTAAAATCCTTTATGAACTTAAAGGTGTACCTGAAGACCTGGCAATTGAAGCTTTAAAGCTGGCAAGTTATAAACTCCCATTTCCAACTAAAGTAGTACTCAAGAGGGAGACCATATGAAAACTAAGGATTTACGTGATCTAAGCCTGGAAGATCTGCAGAAAAAAGAAAAAGACCTCCGTGAAGATCTTTTTAAGCTTAAGTTTCAGCATGGCATTAGAAGGTTGGAAAACCCTGCTCGCCTCGGACAGCTTAAAAAAGATATTGCACGTGTTTTAACTGTAATTGCAGAAAAACAATAGATAACCAATCAGGATAGAGCAAACAAAGCTTACAGGATAAAAGCGATGACAGCTAAAACCAAAAAGACCCAGCAGGGGGCAGTTATCAGTAACAAGATGGACAAAAGTGTTGTCGTGCTTGTTGAACGTAAAGTACGACATAAAATGTACGGTAAATACATCCGCCGCCGAATTAAATATATGGCTCATGATGCAGCCAATGAATGCAATATCGGGGATGTGGTACTTATCGAAGAGTGTCGTCCATTGTCAAAAAATAAACGCTGGCTTGTACGATCTATTGTTGAACGCTCTGTGTAGCAACACGTTCAACAGTTGATTGTAATAAGCTGATAATTATTGCAATTCAGGTGGAACCATGATCCAAACCGAAACCATGTTAAACGTTGCCGATAACTCAGGTGCAAAAAAAGTGCTCTGCATCAGAGTTCTTGGAGGTACTCGGAAACGATACGCTGGCATTGGTGACATTATCGTTGTTACTGTTAAAGAAGCGATACCTAATGCTAAAGTGAAGAAAGGTGATGTTTTAGACGCCGTTATTGTTCGGACAAAGAAAGAGCTGCAACGGCCAGAAGACACTACCGTCAAATTCGATGAGAATGCTGCCGTACTGCTTAGCGCCAGTGGCGAACCAGTAGGTACACGTATCTTTGGCCCTGTGGCGCGTGAGTTACGGTCACTTGGTTTTATGAAGATTATCTCCCTGGCTCCAGAAGTCCTGTAACAATATTTGAGGATTATCAAGCTTGGGAAACGAGGATAGAACAATGCGTCAGGGACAAACAAGTCTAAGAGTAAACGACCAGGTTGAAGTCATCGCTGGTAAAGATAAGGGCAGGGTAGGTAAGGTTTTACGAATTGACAGGGGCAAGAATAGAGTCGTTGTAGAACGAATTAACATGATTAAACGTCATCAGAAAGCTCAAGACGCCACACAGCAAGGTCAGATCGTTGAACGTGAGGCTTCCATTCACGTTTCAAACGTAATGGTTGTCTGCCCTGAGTGCACTGAAACAGTGCGTACTGGTAAAAAATTTCTCGAAGACGGGAAGAAAGTTCGTGTCTGTAAAGGTTGCGGCGCGACTCTTGAGACTGTCAAGTCATAAGGAACTCACTGATTACGGAGTTTAAGATGGGATCACTTAAGGAACAATACAACACTGAAATTAGAGAGGCTCTACAAAAAGAGTTTGGCTATAAAAGTGTTATGGAAATTCCTAAAATTGAGAAGGTTATCCTCAATATGGGGATTGGTGAAGGCGTGCAGAATCCTAAGTCAGTGGATAAGGCAGCTCAAGAACTCACCCTTATTGCAGGTCAAAAAGCGGTAGTTACTAAAGCAAAAAAATCCATTGCAACCTTTAAATTGCGTGAAGGTATGCCTATTGGTGCTCGGGTAACCCTGCGTAGAGAAAGAATGTATGATTTTTTGTCAAAACTGATCAATATTGCATTGCCACGTGTTCGTGACTTTCGGGGTATTTCTCCCAAAGGTTTTGATGGAAGAGGTAATTTCTCCATGGGAATTACCGAACATATTATCTTTCCTGAGATTGACTACGATAAGATCGATAAAATTCGCGGTCTGAATATCACTATAGTCACAAGTGCAAAAGACAATGAGCAAGGACGTGCGCTGTTAAAGGCCATGGGCATGCCGTTTAAAAAGTAGTCTTTGAACTGATTTTTCAGCGTAACTAAATTCATTACTCCAGGAGGACGCAGTGGCAAAAAAATCACTCATTGCCAAGGCTAAGCGCGAACCAAAATTTAAAGTGCGTTCATACAACAGATGTCCGCTTTGTGGACGTCCAAGAGGCTATTTAAGAAAGTTCGGCATTTGCAGGCTTTGTTTTCGTAAGCTCGCCTCACAAGGCGAAATAACTGGTGTCACAAAATCCAGTTGGTAACAGCTTTCAGGCTTTACGGTGTAGATATGAATGTTGAGCTACACCAAGGATCGCCTATAAATGCTTTATTAAGATGAGGTAAATTCAATGTCCATGAGTGATCCGTTGGCAGATATGCTGACCAGAATTAGAAACGGTGTAAAAGCCCGTTTTGATTCAGTGGAAATGCCCCTGTCCAAAATCAAAGTCAATGTGGCTAAGGTACTTAAACAGGAAGGCTATATCACTGACTATCATGTCATAGATAAAGGTATTCAGGGTACGCTGAAAATTGATCTGAAATATGGTCAAAATAATGAGCAGGTGATTACTGGAATTAAACGGACCAGTAAACCTGGTTTGCGCCAGTACAAAAAAAGTGCTCAGATCCCTAAGGTAATGAGTGGTCTTGGCGTAGCTATCCTTACAACTTCACAAGGTGTGATGAGTGACCGTGAGGCAAGACGCCTTGGAATTGGTGGCGAATTGCTCTGTGAAGTCTGGTAAATCAGCATTTTCTATATTTTAGGAGAGTACAATGTCACGAATTGGAAAGATGCCGATCCCAGTACCTAATGGGGTGAAGGTTGATATTAAAGGGACCCACATAAAGGTCACAGGTCCTAAAGGAAGCCTTGAACGAGATATACGTCCTGAGATCAACTGCTCTGAAGAAGACAGTCAGATTGTCTGTTCTCCAAAGGGAACAAGCAAGCGTGTTATGGCTTTCTGGGGGATGACCAGATCGCTTATCAATAACATGGTGGTCGGGGTAGACCAGGGGTTTAAAAAAGAATTGCTTGTTGAGGGCGTGGGCTACAGAGCAAACCTTGCTCAATCAACCCTGACGCTGAATGTTGGGTATTCAAATCCTGTTGAATTCACCCTCCCAGAAGGCATAAGTGCTGAGGTTGATAAGGATAATAAAATTACTGTCACTGGTATAGATAAAGAACTGGTTGGCCTTACTGCAGCAAGAATTAGAGAGATACGAAAGCCTGAACCATATAAAGGGAAAGGTATCCGCTATGCTGATGAACATATTGTTCGCAAAGTTGGTAAGGCTGGCGCTGCGAGTTAACATTTTTTAAAAGAGTAACACAATGGCTAAAACAAACCCAAAAGTTACCGCTCGTCAAAAGCGGATTAAACGTATCCGTAAGCATATTTTAGGGACCAGTGAAAAACCCAGAATGCGTGTTTTTCGCTCCAATAAACACATTGATGTCCAGATCATTGATGATATTAAAAAGGTAACCTTAGTTTCTGCATCTACCAAGAGTAAAGATTTTGAAGCGACTGAGGCAAAGAATAAGTGTGACCTTGCTAAACAGGTCGGTCTTGCCATAGCAGCCAAGGCTAAAGCTGCTGGAATTGAAAAGGTTATTTTTGATCGTGGGGGATACATCTACCACGGTCGTGTAAAAGCGTTATCAGATGGAGCCCGTGAAGGCGGTCTCAACTTCTAACGTTTTTATCAATCACTAAACTCTTATTACTTAATCCTACGGGGGTGTTCCTTGGCTGATTTTAAGCGAGCGAAAGAGGGAAACCAGGAAGAGCTCATAGAAAAAATTGTTTTTATCAACCGTGTTGCAAAGGTTGTTAAAGGTGGCCGTCGTTTCAGCTTTAGTGCCATCGTTGTAGTTGGAGACGGAAAAGGTAAGGTTGGATACGGGCTAGGTAAAGCAAATCAGGTTCCTGAAGCTATCCGTAAGGGAATTGAAAAAGCACGCCGGGACATGCAGCCTGTATCCTTAACTGAAACCTCTATTCCACATGATGTTATTGGAAAATTCAAGTCAGGTAGTGTAATGCTGAAACCTGCTGCAGACGGTACCGGAGTTATTGCCGGTGGTGCTGTTCGTGCGGTACTTGAAGCTGCTGGTGTTAATAATATCCTTACTAAATGTTTAGGGTCCAACAATCCTCACAATCTTGCCAAAGCTACCATTGAAGGCTTACGCCAGCTGAGATCAGCCGAGCAGATTGCTGCTCTGCGTGGACTGAGCAAAGAAGAAATGGTTGCCTAACGTTGTCAGCTTTTACAGGTTATTCTTATGGGTGATACAGTCACATTGACACAGGTCAAAAGCGGTATTGGGAGCACAAAGAAAATTCGTGCAACCTTAGTAGGTCTTGGGTTAACCAAAATGCATAAAACAGTTACCAGGAAAGATACTCCTGAAATCCGTGGCATGATTGCCAAGGTACAACACCTTGTGCGGGTGGAGGAATAATTATGCTGAAGTTAAATAATCTCAGCCCAGCTGAAGGTGCAAAAAAAGAGAGAAAGCGTGTTGGGCGTGGACATGGAAGTGGCCTTGGTAAAACCTCTGGCCGGGGACATAAAGGTGCACGTTCAAGATCAGGATATAGCATGGCTCCCGGATTTGAAGGTGGTCAAATGCCTTTGCATCGCCGCTTACCTAAGCGGGGCTTCACCAACATCTTTAAAAAAGAGTACAGCATTGTGTCATTGAGCGATCTGGATAAATTTGAAGCCGGCACAACTGTTGACAAGAATGCATTGGTTGCAGCCGGTGTTGTTCCTGCAAAAGCACCTGTAAAAGTTCTGGCGAACGGTACCATTACCAAAGCTGTTACAGTTGATCTGGATAAGGTAAGTAAGGGTGCAGCCCAAAAAATTACTGAAGCAGGTGGTTCTGTAAAGGAGTAACCAGATGAGCGGTCTTGCCAGTGCTGCTACAATACCTGAATTGCGAAAGAGAGTGTTCTTCACTCTCTTTATGCTTTTTGTCTATCGGATGGGGGTTCAGATTCCAACACCAGGAATCAACGGTGAAGCATTAGGTGCTTTTTTTGACCAAAATGCATCTACCCTTTTTGGTATGTTCAATATGTTTTCCGGTGGAGCTCTCGAAAATTTTTCGATCTTTGCATTGGGCATTATGCCGTACATCTCAGCTTCCATTATTATTCAGCTGCTTACCGTTGTAATCCCACAACTGGAGACCCTTTCTAAAGAGGGGGAATCTGGTCGGAGGAAGATTACGCAATACACCAGATACGGTACAGTGCTGCTCTCTGTGATCCAGGGCTTCTTTATTGCAACCGGACTTGAGGGGATGAGTGGACCAGGTGGAGCTCCCATTGTTATGGAGCCTGGGATTCAGTTCAAACTTATGACAGTGCTTACCCTTACCTCTGGGACCGCGTTTATAATGTGGCTTGGTGAGCAGATGACTGAGCGTGGTATTGGCAATGGTATATCGCTGATCATTTTTGCTGGTATTGTAGCTCGAATGCCGGCTGCTGTGGGGAATACTATTCAACTTGTGAAGGCTGGCGAACTCGCTGTTATTTTTGTGCCATTCATGCTTGTTGCCATGTTTGCAATCGTGGCGTTTATTATCTTTGTTGAAACAGCACAGCGACGTATACCCATCCAGTATGCCAAACGGGTTGTCGGACGACGAGTTTATGGAGGTCAATCTTCACATCTGCCACTCAAGATAAATGTGTCTGGTGTGATTCCACCAATTTTTGCTTCATCTATTATGATGTTTCCGGCAACTATTGGCTCTTTTATTCAGATTGACTGGGTGCAGCGTGTATCAGCTGCTTTGTCCCCTGGAACCATATACTATTATATACTCTTTGTCCTTATGGTCGTTTTCTTCTGTTTTTTTTATACAGCGGTAACGTTTAAGCCTGATGATGTGGCAGAGAATCTCAAGAAAAATGGTGGTTTTGTTCCAGGTATACGGCCAGGAAAACGTACTGCAGAGTTTATAGATAAAGTGCTTACCAGGTTGACTGTTGTCGGTGCAATATACCTCAGTGCAATTTGTGTTATGCCCACGGTATTGATTAGTAAGTTCAATGTACCTTTTTACTTCGGCGGCACAGCACTTTTGATCGTTGTAGGTGTTGCCATTGATACCATCTCTCAGATTGAATCACATATGGTCATGCGCAACTACGATGGTTTTATGAAAGCTGGCCGTATTAGAGGCAGACGTTAAAATCAAGAGTCATGGCTGGAGCAAAAAAAAAGAGTATCTCAGTTAAGACTCCTGAAGAAATTGAGATCATGCGCCAGGCAAACCAGATTGTTGCTGGTGTGCTTACTCTGCTGAGCCAGGAGGTAAAAGATGGTACTTCCACCTATTACCTTGATCAGCTTGCAGAAACATATTGTCGTGACCATGGTGCGGTTCCTGCCTTTAAAGGGTACAGGGGGTTTCCAGGAAGTCTTTGTACTTCAGTAAATGAAGAGGTGGTTCACGGAATTCCTTCTAAAAGTATCATACTGAAAGAAGGGGATATTATCTCTATTGACTTTGGAGCCTACATAGACGGATTTTATGGTGACTCTGCTATTACGCTTCCCGTTGGAACGGTTAGCGAGGAAATCAGGCGACTGCTGGATGTTACAGAGACGGCGTTATATAAAGGTATTGAACAGGTAAAACCTGGCAATAGAGTGTCTGATATATCCAGAGCTGTACAGCAACATGCTGAAGGAAATGGTTTTAGTATTGTTCGTCAGTTTGTTGGTCACGGTATTGGCACTGAACTCCATGAAGCTCCTGAGGTTCCTAATTATGTACAACGTTCTGGCTCGCCACGATTATTAGCTGGTATGGTGATTGCCATCGAACCTATGGTCAACATGGGGACTGAGAAAGTAAAAATACTGGATGATCAATGGACAGTCATAACCGGTGACAGAAAACCATCGGCACACTTTGAGCACACTGTGGCTGTTACAGAAGAAGGATCGCTCATCCTGAGCGATAGGAGGTGATCAACTCTTTTTAAGCTAGCGCGTATTTTTGCGAATATGTGAGAAAAGAGTTGATATAATTTGTTAGGTTAGATATATAAAAACCTTTTCGGCCACTCAACATTACGGGTTAGATATGGCAAAAGAAGAAGCCATTGAAGTAGAAGGAACGATTATAGAACCGTTACCCAATGCCATGTTTCGCGTAGAACTTGATAATGGGCATAAGGTACTTGCTCATATTTCAGGTAAAATGCGTATGCATTATATAAAAATTTTACCTGGCGACCGTGTTACAGTTGAATTATCACCATACGATTTGACCCGTGGCAGGGTTACGTTCCGGGCAAAAGGCGGAAAGGCCAAAAAATAAATTTCTAAGAAATCTCAGGGTTGAGCTATGAAAGTACGGGCATCAGTTAAAAAGATGTGCAGTAGTTGCAAAATCCTCAAGCGCAAGGGTGTTGTGAGGGTGAGCTGTAAGAATAAGAAACATAAACAGCGGCAAGGTTAATCTCAGAAAGAGATACTTAAGAGGAGAATTGTCTTGGCACGTATAGCTGGAGTGGATTTACCACGTAACAAACACATGGATCGAGCCTTAACCTATATTTTTGGGATTGGTTTGACCTCTGCACGTCAGATTCTTGATAAAGCTGATCTTCCTTATCAGATGAATAGCGATGATCTCAGTGGTGATGATGTTACACGGATCAGAAAGATTATTGAAAGTGATTACGTTGTTGAAGGGGATAAGCGTCGTGAAGTCTCCATGGACATTAAACGTCTGATGGATCTCGGTGCTTACAGAGGGAGACGGCATCGCAGAAGTTTACCTTGCCGTGGGCAGAGAACTAAAACTAACGCGCGCACACGGAAGGGCCCTAAGCGTGGTGCTGCTGTTCGCAAAAAATAAGTGCTGGGTTCGTATCCCTTACACGTAGAATAAATCGGAGTAATTATGGCAAAGTCCGGAAAATCAGCGGGCAAGGCAAAGCGCCGCGAGAAAAAGAATATTTCTGAAGGTATTATTTTTATCTACTCGACCTTCAATAATACAGTGATCACTATTACAGACAGGCTGGGAAATGCATTTGCATGGTCTACTGCTGGAGTAATTGGTTTCAAAGGATCTCGTAAATCCACTCCTTTTGCAGCACAAAACGCACTCAGTGATGCTGTGAATAAGGCAAAGGAGCATGGACTCCGTAAGGTTGAAGTTCGGGTAAAAGGACCTGGACCAGGTCGTGAAGCAGCACTGCGTGCTTTAACTACCCTTGAACTGGACGTAACACGCATTGTTGACGTTACCCCGCTGCCTCACAATGGCTGCAAACCACCAAAGCGTAGAAGAGTCTAAAAGAAAAACCGGTAGGTTTCTCGCTGTATTACCGTTTACAGCAAATTTGATGGAGGTTTATCTTGGCTAGATATACAGGCGCTTCCTGCAGAATGTGCAGGCGTGAAAACCTGAAATTATTTTTAAAAGGCGATCGTTGTTATTCCGACAAATGTGCGTTTGAGAGGAGAGCTTTTCCTCCCGGACAGCACGGCCAGAATCGCTTTAAAAAAGCATCTGACTACGCTATTCAGCTTAGAGAAAAACAGAAAGTGAAGCAGATGTACGGCATGTTGGAAAATCAGTTTCGCAGATATTTTGAACGTGCAGACCGTGCCAAAGGTGTTACCGGTGAAAATCTTTTGATCCTTTTGGAAAGAAGGTTAGATAACGCCTTATATCGAATCGGCTTTGCTAGTTCCAGGAACCAGGCTCGTCAGCTCGTACGCCACAATCATTTCCTTGTTAACGGTAAAAAGGTAAATATACCTTCCTACCAAGTGGCACCAGGCGATGTTATCTCACTCAAGGAGAAGAGTCAGAAAAACGAACTGATCATCGATAACTTGGAAGGTGCTGTACGTCGCGGTATTCCAAGTTGGCTTGAGATTGACCAGACAAAAATGCAAGGAACCGTAAAGGCTCTGCCTAATAGAGAAGAGATTACCATGCCTATTCAGGAACAACTGATAGTTGAACTCTACTCTAAATAATCCTTAAGCGATTAGGTCATCATGTCACAGGAAATGCAGGATAACAATCCTTTCTACAAAAATTGGCATAATCTTATCTCTCCAGAAAGGTTAGAAGTCACGGATGACACCCACACTGAACAGTATGGGAGGTTTATCTGTCAGCCATTTGAACGTGGATTTGCCACGACTATTGGTAACTCATTACGCCGCATTATGCTTTCTTCTATCCGTGGTGCTGCAATCACCTCGGTAAAGATTGATAATGCTCTCCATGAGTTTACTTCTGTTGATGGTGTTCATGAAGATGTTGCTGAGATTATCCTTAATCTCAAGCAGGTCAGACTTAAACTGAACACTCCTGAAGGTCAGGTTGTGGTCATCGAAAAGAGTGGTCCTGGTCAAGTAACTGCTGGTGATATTAATGGTGCGCCTAACGTGGATGTAATGAATCCCGAGCAGGTTATCTGCACAATCACCAGTGATACTACCTTTAGAGCAGAACTGGAAGTTAAATGGGGTAAGGGCTACGTACCTGCAGAACAGAATAAGAAAGAAGAACAATCAATAGGTGTCATTCCCATTGATTCCATGTTCTCACCCATTGTTCGCGTTCAGTATGTGGTAAGTCAAGCCAGGGTCGGGCAAAAAACCGATTATGACCGTTTAACCCTTGAAATCGAAACTGATGGTAGCGTGCTTCCAGAAGATGCGCTGGCCTATGCTGCTAAAATTTTGAAAGAGCAGATGACCATCTTCATCAATTTCAACGAAGAGCAGGCCAAAGCACCTGATCGTAAAGAGAGTGATGATCACGTCGTCTATCCCCCATTTCTTGACAAGAACGTTGAAGACCTTGAGCTTTCTGTTCGTTCTGCTAACTGCCTCAAAAATGCTCAGATCCAATTCATTGGTCAACTGGTGCAGAAAACTGATGCTGAAATGCTTAAAACCAAGAACTTCGGCCGCAAATCACTTAATGAAATTAAGGCCTTGCTGGCAGAGCATGACTTAACCCTGGGCATGAAACATGAAGGTTGGGTATCGCCTGAACTCCGTGAAGAAGACCAGGAATAAGCAGCCATAAGGACCCCAGCGTTAACCGATTTGTTTATTAACAGAGAAGGACAAGATAATGAGACACAGAAAAGTTGGTCGTAAGTTAGGCCGTACCACTTCCCATAGAAAAGCGATGTTGCGCAACATGGTTACCTCTCTGTTGGAACATGAACGCATCGTAACTACTGTTCCAAAGGCCAAAGAAGCACGCCGGATTGCTGACAAAATGATCACCCTTGGTAAGCGTGGTGATCTGCATTCCAGAAGACAGGCACTCGCTTATATCCGATCCAAGGAAATTGTACATAAGCTTTTTAATGAGCTGTCCGAACAATATGCTGATAGAAAAGGTGGGTACACCAGAATTATCAAAACCGGTAACCGTGTTGGTGATGCTGCACCTATGGCCATCATTGAGCTCGTTGATTATCAGGACTCTTTTGGCGAAGAAGAGGCTGATGAATAAAGCATAGCTTCACAAGTTGCTTAAGCTGGTATGATTTTTCATACCAGCTTTTTTTTTGCCTAATCTTACCAAACGGTGAAAAATGGAATACACATCTGATGACGCACACCTTCCCGAGGGGAGAACCAGGGTGGGTAAAGCTCCTTTTTCCTTCCACTGTCACCCTGAAGTAAGCTGTTTTCTTACCTGTTGTCATAATACGCTGCTTTATCTTTTCCCTTATGACATTATCCGGCTCAAAAATAATCTTCATATTGATTCAGCCACCTTTATGCGTACGTACACTAGGGTTGCCAAAGGGAGTCATCCTTTTTTCCCAAGTGTAATGTTAAACATGGCTGATAAAGATGGATCACCTTGCCCGTTTCTCTCGGAACAGGGGTGTTCTGTTTATCCTGACCGGCCTTCAGCATGCCGTACCTACCCACTGGAACGGGGTGTTGAACATGTTAATGGAAGGCTGAAGGAACACTATTTTATGACCCATCACCCCTACTGTAAAGGGCACTTTGAACAGCGAACCTATACTCTGCGTAAATGGGAGAGAGAGCAGCAACTCCATGAATTTAACCTGTTCAACGAGCTTTGGGCTGAAGTGGATGCCTTTTTTGCCACTAATCCGTGGCAGGGTGAGGGCGGAGCAGGACCATTACAACAGCTTGCTTTTATGGTCTGCTACAATATTGATGATTTCCGTGCTTACGTGGAAACGCATCAATTACTCAAACAATTTAAACTGGACAAAAATACCCGCAATCGTATTAAACGTGAAGATGGAGCTTTGTTGCAGTTTGGATTTCAGTGGCTCCAGTATTATATTGGACGCAGGCCGACCCTTATAACAAAATAACTTCATTTTTGCACACAGGAGTGGGGGCTTGAAAATGTGATTCTGGTGTGTTAAAAAGAAAAGTTTGTTTGTAATCTGCTCAAATACTGGGCAGAGTAACTACACACATCCCGCTTATCCTTTGGTGTTCTCAAATTTGAGGATTGGATTCAGGGATGGAGGAATAACCATAAAAACTGGAGAAAGATTATGGCACAAATAACCATGCGGCAGATGCTCGAAGCAGGGCTCCATTTTGGACATCAAACCAGACGTTGGAACCCAAAAATGAAACCATACATTTATGGTCCACGTAATGGCATTTATATTGTCAATCTTGATGTCACCATGAAGATGTTCCGTAAAGCATATAACTACATTGCAGATGTGGTTGCCAATGGTGGATCTGTCATGTTCGTTTGTACCAAACGTCAGGGCCAAGCTATTATCAAGGAAGAAGCGCAGCGTTGTGGCATGTACTTTGTTAATCACCGCTGGCTTGGTGGTATGATGACCAACTTCCAAACTGTGAAGAACTCTGTGGATAGGCTCAAAAAAATTGAAGCCATGCAGGAAGATGGTTCCATTAACCGTTTTCCAAAGAAAGAAATCCTGCAGATGGAAAAAGAGCGGGTCAAATTAGATCGTAACGTCGGTGGTATCAAGTCCATGCGTTCCTTGCCTGATGTTTTATTTGTTATTGATCCAAATAAAGAAGACATTGCAGTCAACGAAGCACGGAAACTGGGCATTCCTGTCGTCGCTCTTACAGATACGAACTGTGACCCTGATGGCGTTGACTATGTCATCCCTGGTAACGACGATGCTATTCGTGCTATCAAGCTTGTGACTTCAGCCATCGCCCAGGCAGCCCTTGAAGGAAAAGAGCGTCGTGGAGAGGAAACAGAGGCCAGCAATGATGAGCTTGAAGCCGCTATGAGTGCAGAAAACACTGAAGAGGCTGCTCCTGAAGCTGAAGCCTCCACTGAAGAAGCAGCACCAGCTGCCCAGTAGTCTTTCATACCAGATCCACTGTTGCTGGATCTGTTTACTTTTATGTAATAAAGGCCTGCTTTTCGTTTCAGGCCTTTATTACTGTAGAGGTCTCGTCATTATCCCAGGTTCAGGGCCTGGATGATCAAAGAATCATATAAGGAGAATAATCGTGAAAATTACAAGTCAAATGGTCAAGGAACTGCGGGATAAGACCAATGCCGGCATGATGGATTGTAAAAAAGCTCTCACCGAGACTGAGGGTGACATTGACAAGGCGGTTGATCTGCTTCGTCAAAAAGGTCTTGCAGTTGCCGCTAAACGTGCTGATCGTGCCACCAGTGAAGGTGTTATTGAGTGTTACGTACACGGCGGTGGTAAGCTTGCGGTAATGGTTGAGGTTGGCTGCGAAACTGATTTTGTTGCCAAAACCGATGACTTCAGAGCTTTTGCTAAAGATATCGCCATGCATATAGCGGCTGTAAATCCAGTTGCTGTGAGCCGTGAAGAGATTCCTGAAGATATTGTTCAACGGGAAAAAGACATTTATGTTAAGCAGGCACTGGAATCTGGCAAGCCTGAAAATATCGTTGAAAAAATTGTTACGGGTAAGATTGAGAAATACATTTCCGAAATCTGTCTGCTTGAACAGAAATTTGTCAAAGATCCAGATCTCAGTGTACAAGATAAACTCAACGAGATTGTCGCTAAGATGGGTGAGAATATTTCTATTAAGAAATTTGCTCGTTTTCAGATTGGTGCCTAGCACGTATTAAGCTTGCAGTGGTTCAGGGGGTTGAGGTTACTCCTGGACCACTAACAGCTCCTGTCTTTTCCAGCCAGGTAACTGATCCTGGTCACGCAGTGCCAAGTTTTATTCACGGCACAACGTTCATATCTACTCTACAAAGGTCAAATCATGACATTTAAGAGAATACTTCTGAAGATAAGTGGCGAGGCCCTGATGGGCGAACAAGCCTACGGGATAAGTACGGAAATCGTCCGTTATGTATCCAATGAGATAAAGAAAGTCCATGACCGCAACATTGAAATTGCCATGGTTATTGGGGCAGGCAATATATTTCGTGGAGTTGCCGGTGCAGCGAAAGGGATGGATCGTGGTTCTGCTGATAACATGGGGATGCTTGGCACAGTAATGAACTCTCTTGCCATGCAGGATGGATTGGAAAAGGCTGGCATCCCATGCAGGGTCATGTCTGCCATCAATATGCTTAACGTCTGTGAACCATACGAGCGGGTAAAGGCCATTGAGCATTTGGTTAACAATAGAGTTGTGATCCTTGCCGCTGGAACAGGTAACCCCTATTTTACAACGGATACCGCTGCGGTACTGCGCGCACTTGAGATCAAGGCAGATGTGATCATGAAAGCAACCCGGGTTGACGGGGTCTATGACAAAGATCCGGAACAGTTTGATGATGCCGTTCGCTATGATTCCCTGAGTTACCACCAGGTGCTTCGTGATGATCTACGAGTCCTTGATGCTGCCGGCATCTCGCTTGCTCGGGATAATAACCTGCCGATTCTTGTGTTTAATATGAAAAAGGAAGGGAATATTGCCAAAGCAGCTTTGGGGGAAACAGGAATTGGTAGCTTGATTACAGAATAATTTGGTATACTGAATAATGTTGGGGCCTGAACAGTAGGCCCTGTACAATTTGGGTTTTAAAAGAGAATTGAGGAGTTATGCGCATGGCTAATGAAATTATAGATCAAGTAAAGGATAAGATGGAATCCAGCATTGATGCGCTGAAGCGTGAGCTGGTAAAGATCAGAACAGGCCGAGCTTCCCTTGCGCTGCTTGATGGCGTTAAAGTAGAAGCCTATGGCTCGCAGATGCCCATGGATCAGGTGGGCACGTTGACCATTCCGGAATCCAGCATGATCGCTATTAAGCCGTGGGACCCTCAAATGCTGCCAGCCATTGAAAAAGCTATCCTGGCCTCGGATCTGGGGCTCACCCCTGCAAATGATGGTAATGTTATTCGCCTGACTATTCCACCGTTGACCGAAGAGCGTCGTAAAGAATTGGTGAAGCAGGTAAAGAAGATTGGTGAGGAGTTTAAGGTAGCCATCCGTAACGCCCGTCGCGATGCCAATGACAGCTTAAAAAAAATGAAAAAAGATAAGGAAATCTCTGAAGATGATATGTTTCGCCTTCAGGATGATGCCCAAAAGGCGACTGACGATTACATCAAGCAGGTTGATGAGATCGTTGCTGGCAAAGAAAAGGAAGTAATGGAAGTATAGGGAAAAGGTCACTCTGGTGATGGAAAATACAATGACAATTCCCACTCACATTGCCATTATTATGGATGGCAATGGTCGCTGGGCAGAGGAGCGTAACCGCCCCCGTCTGTTTGGACATAAGGCCGGGGTGGATGCTGTGCGTGAGGTGGTTGAAACCAGCCGCGAACTGGGGGTGAAGCACTTGACCTTGTATGCCTTTTCCACTGAAAACTGGAAGCGGCCTGTGAGTGAGGTGTCCGGTTTGATGGGGCTGCTTAAGTCTTACCTTGTTGCAGAGTTGAAGAACATGCTCTCCAATGACATCCGCCTCTGTTGCCTGGGCCAGCAGGAGAAGCTGCCAGAGGATGTCAGGCAGGTGTTGGAGGAGACCATGGCTTCCACCAGAGACTGCCAGGCCATGACGCTCAACCTGGCGCTCAGTTATGGCGGCAGGGCAGAAATGATCCGTGCGGTACAAACCATTGCAGAGAAGTGCGCTGCCGGTGAACTGAGCAGTGCAGAAATCTCTGAGGATACCATAGATGCACACCTTTACACAGCAGGGCAGGCTGAGCCCGACTTGCTTATCCGCACCGGTGGTGAGTGTCGGTTGTCTAACTTTCTGCTGTGGCAGGCGTCTTATGCAGAACTCTACTTTACCCGGTTGAAATGGCCTGATTTCAAAAAGGAGCAGTTTCTTGAAGCCATTGAGGTGTTTAATAAACGCCAACGCCGGTTTGGTAAGACCGGTGCTCAGCTTAAAACGGAGCAGGCAAAATGAGCCGGGTTCTCCCAGGCGTGGTCATGGCAGCCTGCTGCCTGGCACTTCTTGCCTGGGCCTCGACAGCAGTTATACAATCAGTTTTTGTCCTGGTTGCAGCAGTAGGGCTGTTTGAATTTTTTCGTATTACCAGCCCCAGCCTTCAGGGCTCGCTTCTGTATCTCTCTATTTTTGTTGCTCTGTTCCCTGTTTTTTTTGTTTTTGCAGGATCAATTCAAGCTGTTCTAGCCGGTACCATTGCCACAATCCTTGGTGGTGTTGTGCTGAGCCTAAAAAATCACGACCGGCTTGATAACGCTTACCTTTATCTCAGTTCCGTCGTGTTTGGTGCGATGTATGTTTCTGTGTCATTGGCCCACCTGTCCCTGCTCAGTACCATGGAGTACGGCACAAGTTGGCTGCTGATTCTCTTAGGAATTACAGCGGGATCTGACACCGGGGCTTACTATGTAGGGAAAACCTTTGGGCGAAAAAAACTCATGCCTGCTATCAGCCCAAAAAAGACCATTGCCGGTGGCGTTGGAGGGGTGGCTACAGGTACACTTGCAGCGGTTATATTTGCTGCACTCCTGCCTCTTCCAATGCGTTTCAGCCTCCTGCCTACGGTTGTTCTTCTTATCGTCATTGGCATGATGGGTGACCTGGCGGAATCAGCAATCAAACGCTCCTTTGATGTGAAAGATTCGGGAACTCTTTTAGCTGGACATGGCGGAATCCTTGATCGTATTGACTCTATTTTGCTGGCAGGACCGGTTTTGTTTTACTGTGTACTGTGGGGAATACTGTAATGAAACGTTTGTCCCTGCTTGGCTCCACCGGCTCCATTGGCAAGAGTACCCTGGATGTGGTACGGCAATTTCCTGAGGTCTATCACGTTCAAGCCCTTACAGCTGGTTCCAATATTCAGTTACTGGCTGAACAAGCCGCTGAATTTGAGCCGGAGTTGATAAGCATTGGTGATGAGCAGCGTGCTGCCGCACTGGCTGAGCTGCTCCCGCAAAAGCTCCGTTCCCGCATCGTCACAGGCACTGAAGGTAACTGTGCCGCAGCTTCACTCCCTGGTGTTGATATGGTGGTTTCGGCTGTGGTGGGGAGCGTAGGACTTTTGCCCGCACTTGCAGCCATTGAGGCCGGTAAGGATATTGGACTGGCCAACAAGGAAACGCTGGTCATGGCCGGGAAGCTGATTATGTCCAAGGTGAGGCAGGCAGGTGTGCAGCTGCTTCCCATTGATTCAGAACATAGCGCCATCTTTCAGGCCCTGGAAGCAGGGCAAAAAAGCGATGTCCGCAAGCTTCTTCTTACTGCATCAGGTGGCCCTTTCCGCACCCTGGACAAGAAAGCGCTGCAGAACGTCACCCCTGAACAGGCACTGTCCCATCCCAACTGGGATATGGGGAATAAAATTTCCATTGACTCGGCCACCTTGATGAATAAGGGCCTTGAGGTGATTGAGGCCCGCTGGCTGTTTGACGTACCTCCTGAGCAGATCGAGGTGGTCGTCCACCCCCAGTCCATTATCCATTCCCTGGTGGAATATCAGGATGGCTCGGTGGTGGCACAGCTGGGAATCCCTGATATGCAGATTCCTATTGCTTACGCGCTGTCTTACCCACGCAGGCTGGACCTGAGTTTATCCCGCCTTGACCTGGTACAATGTTCATCACTAACCTTTGAGGCACCGGATCTGGAGCGTTTTCCGGCGCTAAAAATAGCCTACGACAGCTTGGCAGAGGGGGGCACCAGGCCAGCAGTGCTCAACGCAGCCAACGAAGTGGCTGTAGCTGCATTTTTACAAGGTACCATTGCTTTTCCTACAATCACAGCAGTGGTAACTGCTGCCCTGGATAGCGTGGACAAAGGTGATGATATGGACCTTGAGACCATTCTTGCTGCAGATAAAGCTGCACGGGAAGTGGCCAGAGAAGTCATCAATCGGCATTCATACATCTAATAGTTACTCTACCTTTATTCCCGGTTTTTTATGAATTCCCTGCTCTCTTTTATACTTGTCCTTGGTATCTTGATTTTTGTCCATGAGCTTGGCCATTTCCTGTTGGCCAAGGCTTTTGGAGTCCGAGTTCTCAAGTTTTCCCTGGGCTTTGGCTCAAAGGTAATCAGCCGTACATGGGGCGAAACACAATACCTGATCAGTGCTTTTCCCCTGGGCGGTTACGTGAAAATGTATGGTGAACAGATTGACGACCCGGTGAGCGAGGAGGAACAGCACCGTTCTTTTTCCCACAAAGCTGTATGGCAGCGTTTTCTCATTGTTTTTGGCGGCCCGCTCTTTAACTTGTTGTTTGCTGTGTTCGTCTACTTTGCCATGTTCTCGATTATGGGGCTTCCAGAGGCCGTGGATACAACCATTATTGGTGAGGTTGCTGCCGGTTCCGTTGCAGAACAGGCCGGAATCCAGGAAGGAGATGCCATCATTACCATCAACGGCAACGCCACCTTGTCCTGGATGGACGTCTCCAACGCCATTAAAGAAAGTAAAGGAGAGCCTGTCACTCTGGTTATTGATCGTGCCGGTGAAGAGATTGTCATTACTGCCACGCCTGCCATGCAGAAGGTAAAGAACCTCTTTGGCGAGGAGCAGGGTGAGCGGTATATGCTGGGCATTGTACGTGATGATGCGCTCCATTATAAAAAGGTCTCGTTGCTGGAATCCGGGAAATCAGCACTTATCCAGACCTGGAACCTCTCCTATCTCACTGTGATAGGGGTGGTAAAGATGATCCAGCAGGTTATTCCTGCCAGTGAGCTTGGCGGCCCCATCCGGATTGCTGAGATTGCCGGAGAGCAGATGGAAGAAGGGTGGGCAAACCTGATCTACTTCATGGGATTACTCAGCATTAACTTGGGCTTGCTCAATCTCTTGCCTATCCCGGTTCTGGATGGTGGTCATCTGGTGTTTCTCTCCATTGAGGCTCTTCGAGGTAAGCCGCTTGACGACAAGGCCATGGAAATCAGTCAGAAGATTGGCATAGCCCTGCTGGGAACCTTAATGGTTTTTGTCTTCTACAACGATATATTGCGGGTTGTGCAACGGTGGCTGGCTTCCTGATCCTTTCCATAGAAACCTCCACAGGGTGCGGAAGTGTTGCCCTGACCAGAGGAAACCATACAGACGGTCACCTGCTTGCTGAGTACACTCTCAGGCCAGATATCACCCACTCAAGAAAGCTGCTGGGCAATATCAGTCAGGTCATGGCAGATGCCGGTGTAGCCTGGGATCAGCTGGATGGACTTGGCATCAGCTTGGGGCCTGGTTCTTTTACTGGTTTGCGTATCGGGCTTGCCGCTGCAAAAGGGATCGCCATGGCTTCCGGGGTACCACTTGCGGGTATTGGTTCCCTTGATGGGCTTGCCTTGCAATATGTGGGGATGGATAAACCTGTATGGTGTATGCTCGATGCACGCAAAGGACAGGTGTATGGAGCGCGTTACCTCTATTCCCCCGCCGGGAATAGAATGGTCAGGCAGAAGGAGGCTCAGGCCCTGGCACCTGAAGCAGTGCTTGAGCAGGTCACAGAGCCAACCATTTTAGCTGGTCCGGGCCTTGCTCCGTTTTATGAGCTCTTTGCCTCTCATGAGCTTGTTACAGTCTTGCCTGAAACGACAATCCAGCCACGGGCAGCCACCATTGGTTTTCTCGCAGCTGATCAAATCGAGCTGGGAAGAGCAGCTGACCCTGCCAGTTTAACTCCGCTCTATGCCCGCGCATCTGAAGCAGAGATCAATGCAAAAAAGAGCGCTAAGCAACCTTGAACACCAGGGAAGAGGCGATGATTACACGAAAGATAACCCGTCGTATCTATGTTGGTGATGTACCCATTGGTGATGGTGCCCCGGTCTGTGTCCAGTCTATGACCAATACGGATACTGCTGATATTGAGGCCACCGTAGCTCAGATCCATCGCCTGGAGCAGGTTGGCTGTGAAATTATCCGGGTTGCTGTTCCGGATATGGGGGCAGCACAGGCAGTACAGAACATTCGCGACCAGATATCCATTCCGCTCATTGCAGATATTCATTTTGATGCCCGTTTAGCCATCGCCGCTCTCGAGCATGGAGCACAGTGTATTCGGATTAATCCAGGGAATCTGGGGGGAGCTGAAAAACTTCGTAAGGTGGTGGATGCTGTCAAAATGCATGATGTGCCCATCCGGGTGGGGGTCAACTCCGGTTCCATTGAAAAGGATTTGCTGGCCCAATACGGCTACCCCACTCCACAGAAACCGGATGCGCTCATTCAAAGTGCGTTGCGTAATGTGGCCCTGCTTGAAGAACAAGACTTCCATAACCTGAAGATTTCCATCAAGTCATCGGACACCCTGACCACCATTGCTGGCTACCGGCAGCTTGCTGAACTCACCGACTATCCGCTCCACATCGGGGTAACTGAAGCAGGCGGCCTTATTCCCGGTACAGTGAAGTCCAGCGTGGGGTTGGGGATACTGCTTTTTGACGGCATTGGTGATACCCTTCGTGTTTCGCTCACCAGAGACCCGGTTGAGGAAATCAAGGTGGGCTATGAACTGCTCCGATCACTGCGTATCCGGGAGCGTGGGCCAGAGCTGATTTCCTGCCCGACCTGTGGTCGGACAAAGATTGAACTGTTCACTCTTGCAGAGCAGGTTGAAGCCCATCTCCAGACCATGGAAAGTCCACTGAAGGTGGCGGTAATGGGGTGCGTGGTCAATGGTCCTGGTGAGGCCAGCGAAGCAGATATCGGTATTGCTGGCGGGAAAGGAGTTGGCATTATTTTTAAGAAGGGTAAAATTTATAAAAAGGTACCCGAGCACGAGTTGCTGAAAACCTTTTTATATGAGCTGGATATTCTTGAACAAGAACACAAGAAAATGATTTAAGGTATCTGTTGTCGCAGCGTATGTTCCAGATCAGATAATAACGGCCCCAGTCCGTGTTGCATAAAGTTTGAGGAGAAGAAAACCAATGCGTTATTCACAACTGTTATTGCCCACCACCAAGGAAAACCCGGCAGAGGCTGAAGTTGTCAGCCATCAACTGTTGCTTCGCGGTGGATTTATCCGCAAGCTGACCTCCGGGATGTACACCTACCTGCCCCTTGGTTTTCTGGCCCTCCAAAAGGTGACTGAGATCGTACGCGAAGAGATGAACCGTGCCGGTGCTCAGGAAATCCTCATGCCCATGGTACAGCCTGGCAATTTGTGGCAGGAATCCGGGCGCTGGAAAAAGTATGGCCCTGAGCTGCTCCGCTTTAAGGATCGTCACGACCGGGAGTACTGTCTTGGCCCCACCCACGAAGAGGTGGTGACTGATATTGCCAGAAGGGAACTCCACTCCTACCGCCAGCTGCCGGTGAATCTGTACCAGATTCAGACCAAATTCAGGGATGAGATCAGACCTCGCTTTGGCCTCATGCGCGGACGTGAATTTGTGATGAAGGATGCGTACTCCTTTGATGTCGATGATGCAGGCGCGAGCAAGAGTTATGAGATCATGCGTGATGCCTATTACAGGGTGTTTCATCGCTGTGGGCTGGAGTTCCGTGCAGTAGAGGCGGACAGTGGCTCTATTGGTGGCTCATTCTCCCATGAATTCATGGTGCTGGCTGAAACCGGTGAAGATACCCTGGTGATCTGTCAGGCCTGCGATTATGCCGCAAACGTTGAAAAGGCTGCCATTGCAGCTCCCACAGCAGAACCACCAAACCAGGAAGACATCCCTGCCATGGAACAGGTGGATACTCCGGGGACCAAAAAAGTGGACCGGGTTGCAGAACTCCTGGCAATAACTCCGGCTGATATTGTTAAAACCATGCTCTATGAAGCTGATGGAGAGGTGGTTATTGCCCTGGTTCGTGGTGATCGCGATGTACAGTCTGTGAAGCTGAAAAATCTGCTTGGTGCTGATGATGTGGAACCGTTACCTGAAGAAGAGGTGTGGCCACGAACCAAACTGCCAGCAGGCTACCTGGGACCTGTTGGAGTGGAACTGAAAGTCGTGGCTGATTACGAAGTTATGCAGATGCCTGGATGCGTAACTGGAGCCAATGAACAGGGGATGCACTTGAAAAACGTGCTGCCAGGTAGGGATTTCACGCCAGATATTGTGGGCGATCTGCGCCAGATAACCACTGAAGACAGCTGCCCACTGTGTGGAGGCAAGCTCGGACTCACCGAAGGTATCGAGGTCGGTCATATCTTCAAGCTTGGAACCGGCTATTCTGAGTCCATGAACGCAACCTATCAGGACAACGAAGGTGGTGAGCATCATTTTGTCATGGGGTGCTACGGTATTGGTGTAAGCCGGGTGGTTGCAGCGGCCATTGAACAGAATCACGATGAGAACGGGATCATTTTCCCGGTTCCCATGGCTCCATTTCAGGTCATTATTCTTAACCTGAGTGTAAAAAACCAACAGACCACCACGGCTGCGGAAGAGCTTTATGAGCATCTCAAGCAAAGGGGATGTGACGTGCTGTATGATGACCGGGATGAACGTCCCGGTTCAAAGTTCAAAGATGCTGATCTGCTTGGTATCCCTTTCCGCGTAACCCTTGGTAAAACCTATGAGAAAAATGGTGAGGTGGAGTTACGCCACAGAAAAACCGGCGAGACCGTAAACATTGCCTATACAGAGGCAGTAGACGCTATCACCGGGCTCATTGAGGATGCCTTTACCTGATAGGTTAAGAGGTCGTTATGTCTGATATCAACAGCCTCATCTCACTTGCCTCCAGCTATCTTCACGGAGTAGAACTGGAGCCGTTGCAAAAGGCGTATCAGTTCATTTGTGAACGTCATCAAGGGAAACTGCACTGGTCCGGTGACCCCTATGTAGAGCATCTCATTGAGGTAGCCTCCAGTTTGGCTGCCATGAAGCTCGACATCGACACCATCATTGCTGGATTACTCCATGGTACGCTGAAAGAGGAGGTGGCAACCCGAGAAGAACTGCAGGAGCTCTTTGGCAGTGATGTGGCTCACATCGTTGATGGTGCCACCCGTATCACCAATGTGCAGTATAACTCCAAACTGGCGCATCAGGCGGGGAATATTCGCAAGCTGTTGCTTGCCATTGGCGCTGATATCCGGGTGCTCCTGGTTAAGCTTGCAGACCTTCTTCAGGATATGATAATCCTGGATAAGGTTGACGAGGATACGCGTCGCCATAAAGCTCGCGAGACCATGGATCTCTATGCACCGCTTGCCAGTCGGCTGGGGATTGACTGGCTCAAGCGTGAGCTGGAAGATTTGGCCTTTCAACACCTTTTTCCTGCCGAGTATGCCTACCTGAACTCCCACCTGGAATCAACCCTGGAGGAGCGCCAGGAGTATGTAACTGAAGTTATCGATATCCTTCACCAGAAGCTCAACGCAGATGGAGTGTATCCGGTGCGGATTATCGGACGCCCCAAGCATATCTATTCCATCTATAAAAAGCTGGTAGTCCAAAAAATTCCGCTTGAGCGCGTGTACGACAAGGTGGCCTTCCGGATCATCGTCCGTACGGTGGAGCAGTGCTATAAGGCGCTTGGTACGGTGCATGGGGAGTGGACTCCGGTGCAGGGTCGGATTAAGGACTTTATCTCCTCGCCCAAGGCCAACAATTACCAGTCGCTTCATACCACCGTTGCTGGCCCCAGGGGCCATTTTATAGAAATCCAGATCCGCACCGAGGAGATGGATGTCATTGCTCAGGAAGGGATTGCTGCCCACTGGGCGTATAAGGAAGGTCAGGATATCTCGGATAAGGATGCTCGGGTATTCAAGGATCTGAAAAATCTGGTCCAGACACTCCAGGAGGTAGAAGATCCTGGCGAGTTCATGGACTCAGTGCGCGGCGAGCTGTTTGAGCCTGATGTCTATGCGCTCACCCCCACCGGAGAGGTGTGCGAGCTCCCCCGTGGCTCTACCCCCATTGACTTTGCCTATGCTATCCATACTGCAGTGGGTGATACGTGCGTGGGAGCCAAGGTAAATGGGCAGATGGTGCAGCTCAAGCATGAGCTGCAGAGCGGTGATATTGTCGAGATCATCACCAAAAAGGAGCAACATCCCAAACGGGCCTGGCTCCAGTTTATCAAGACCTCCAAGGCTAAAACCCGGATTCGCCAGTGGTTGCGCAAGCAGGAGCGGGAACGTTCCCTGAAACTGGGGCGGGAAATCTGTGAGCGGGAACTGCGCAAATATCATGTTTCTATCCGTGGCCTGGTCAAAGGCGGACACTTGAGGTTATTGTTAAAAGACCTGCGCTGTGCTTCCCTGGATGACCTGATGATCAAGATTGGTGGGGGCACTATCACCCTCCCACAGCTCAAACGCGCCCTGCAGCCGGAAGAGTTCAAGGAGGCTGAAGAGAAGCGCAGAGAAGAAGAACAGCAGGAGCGGCTGCGCAGGGCTGCTGAAAATCGCTTGGAGTCCTCGCCCAGGGATTCCATGAACATTGATGGCATTGATGATATGTTGGTCAAGATCAGTCAATGTTGCAAGCCTATACCTGGCGATAGCATTATGGGCTTTATTACTACCGGGTCAGGTATTTCCATTCATCGTTCTGATTGCCCTAACCTGCTCGCTGCTGATCCTACCCGCTGGATTGATGTTACCTGGTCAGGATCAAAGAAGAGCACCCATCGCTCATCACTGATTATTAAGGCGGAAAACCGCAAATCCATCCTTGCTGAGGTGAGTTCCACCATCAGCACCGATGATGCCAATATCGTTGAGCTGACCGCCAAGACCACGGCTGAAAATACTGCCCTTATTCGGGTGGTGCTGGAGGTGACTGACCTGGAGCAGTTGAGGCTGCTTAAACAGCATCTTCGTCAGATGCCAGAGGTCATTGAGGTGCGCAGGGCCTGACCTGTCAAGTTCCATGAGGAGTTGTGTGCAAGAAATACCCTGTCAGGTCTGCGGTAATACTATTTCCCCCACCGCAGCGGTCTGCCCTTTTTGCCAGTCACCGTGCGAACCTGTGCGCCAGGAACAGAAAGGGCTGGAGCATCGCATTCTCAACCTGGAAAAGGGGATGCCGCTGGTGGAGCAGGCCATGGAACGACTGCGCAATGAACTCTACCTTGCCAGCAGGCAGGGAGTGAAGGTCATTACTTTAATTCATGGTTATGGCTCAACCGGAAAAGGCGGCTCCATTCGGCGCGAAATTCGTCAGCATTTGAGTTTTCTGCACCATCAACACAGGATTAACCAGGTGATCCCTGGAGAGGAATTTGCAAAAAAATCAGGCCAGGGACGCCAGCTCATCAGACGGTTTCCATTTTTAGCTGAGCACCGGGATCTGAATAAAAGAAACCCCGGTGTAACCCTGGTTATTTTATAGTGTTTCCAACCTTGCTTTACCATTCCCACTTTCGCTTACAACCCTGGAGAACCCCATGACTGATCGAGCCTCAGATAGCCTGCGTCCCTTTTCTATTGAATATGGTTTCCAACCGAATGCAGACGGTTCGGTGCTGATGAAGATGGGGCATACCCATGTCATTTGCTCGGTGTCTGTGGAAGACCGGGTGCCCTCGTTTTTAGCTGGTCGCGGTCAGGGCTGGATAACTGCAGAATACGGGATGCTGCCGGGAGCCACCCATTCAAGGGGACGGCGGGAAGCGGTCAGTGGCAGATCAGGACGAACCTATGAAATTCAGCGCCTGATTGGCAGATCGTTGAGAATGATGGTTGATCTCACCACCTTGGGTGAATATACCTTAAGAGTGGATTGCGATGTGATTAACGCTGATGGTGGTACGCGCTGTGCCTCGATCACGGGGAGCGCACTTGCCATTAGACAGGCCTTTGCCCGCATGGTAGAGCAGGGCAAGCTTGCTGTCATGCCGGAAATCCTTCCCGTTGCAGCGATTAGCGTGGGGGTGAAGGATGGCGAGGTGGTTCTTGATCTGGACTACAGCCTGGATTCCACCGCTGATGTGGATGCCAACTTTGTCATGAGTGGTGATGGTCGCTGGATAGAGATTCAATCCACTGCTGAGGGAGAACCTTTTGCTCCAGAGCTGTTTCCCGAAATGGCAGCATATGCCACCAAGGGGATAAAGGAACTTTTTACCCTTTGGGATCAGCCCATGGAGTAAAAAAATAGGTTGTGTAACTGAGTGGCTCAAAAAAAAACTATGCCGAAGTTGAGTAATACACCACGAAGAAATCTGCTGTTTAAGTTGCGCCCGGTGATTCGTTGGGTGGTCAAGCTGCGTGGTTCCACCAAAGCTATTGCTGGTGGGCTTGGGCTGGGTACCTTTATTGCTTTCACCCCAACCATGGGGGTACAGATAGTCATTGCCCTGTTTTTAGCTACCCTTGTGAATGTCAATCGACCTGCTGCTGTGATACCGGTGTGGATAACCAACCCCGTCACCATGGCACCCATGTATACCTTTAACTACTGGGTGGGCTGTTTTTTCTGGGAAGGACCTCCTGTGCGAGAGGTTTCAAAAATTCTGCTGGATATCACGAAGAATGTGGCCAGTCTGGATTTTTTGGAGCTGCCCTCCCATGCCATGGATTTTATGCAAATGGGCAGGGACATCATCATTCCACTGTTCATAGGCTGCACTCTAGTGGGCGCGATTTGTGGAACTCTTGCCTACGGGTTAAGCTATCAGCTGTTAACGCTGTTGAATAAACGACGGGCCAGAAGGCTCAGCAAGAAAAAAAGCAAGGAACAGCAATAACAGGCTGTTTTTTGGCCTCTTTCATCGGGATGATCACCTCATCGTCACAATGAGAAATCGGCGTCCTCTGCCATCTGCGGGTGGGTGAGGAGAAAGCTTCTGTGGATGGGGGGCTTACGCGCAAAATCCCGTGGCACGGTTTGCTCGGTGAGTTCCTCTACCACAAACTGTTTTTCAAGTTCCGGATCAAGCTTAAACTTCTTGAAGTTGGTGGAGAAAATCAGTTTACCGTTGCGGGAGAGCCTGTTCATGGCTAATTCCAGCAGCTGTTTATGATCTTTCTGGATGTCAAAGGTTTGCTTACGGTGCCTGGAGTTGGAAAAGGTTGGTGGATCAACAAAAATAAGCCCAAAACGGCTTCGTTCTGATCTGAGCCACTCCATGCAATCTGCAGTAACTGTTTGATGGAGCAGGGCGCCAAATCCGTTGAGCGAAAGGTTAGCCCGTGCACGGTTAAGGTACGTTTCAGAAACATCCACTGTGGTGGTGGCCGAAGCGCCACCCTGGGCAGCATAGACCGTGGCAGAACCGGTATAACCAAACAGGTTAAGGAAGCTTTTGCCCTGGGCCAGATCAGCGATCATTCGCCTGGTATTGCGGTGATCAAGGAACAGCCCGGTATCCAGGTAGTCGGTGAAATTAACCAGAAAGCGATTGCCCCCTTCATGCACCTCGTTAAAGCTCGGAAACTGTTGTTTTTTCCTTTGTTGCCCTTTCTTTTGATACTGGTCTTTTCCTTTCTGCTTTTGCCTGGTTTTAAAGAAAATCCTGCTGCGTGGAACGCCAAGGACTTTGCGGATGGTGGTTAAGGCCAGCGAGAAGCGTTGTTCAGCCTTTTCCGGGGCAACAGAAGAGGGGGGCGCATATTCCTGTACATGGAGCCATTGGTCATAGATATCAATGGCCAGGTTAAATTCGGGGATATCCCGATCATAGATGCGAAAGCAGCTTATCCCTTCCTGTTCTGCCCAGGGGAAAAGCTGCTGGCAGTTCTTGCGTATCCGGTTGGCAAGGTCAGGAGCAGAACTTTCCGCGTCTGGGGGAGTAAGAGTCCAAACATGTGGTTGTTGCTCGCTAAAGGGTTGCTGCTCACCCATGAGGAGTTGGCATTTGATGGGGCCGTTAAACAGCTTGTACCGCTTTTGCCAATTGATGTTGGTCATGGCTGCCAGGTCTGGATTGCCGGTGAAAAAGGCCAGCTTCCAGCCCTTGAACTCGTTACGAAAACGCCTGCCAAAAAAACGATACAAATACTTAACCGTCAGCTTGTCTGAGAGTCGGTCGCCATAAGGCGGATTGGTAATCAGAAAACCCTTGGTAGCAGGCGAGTGGAGATGGGCAGCCTGGCGGTGACGAATGGTGATAAATTCCCGCATTCCGGCCGCCACCACATTTTTTCGTGCCGTGGCAATCATGCGAGGATCAGCATCATAGCCGATGATCTGGGGCATCTTTCTACTGATCCCCTGATCTTCCTTTTCTAGCGCTTCATTGATGAGCAATTCCCACAACCTGTGATCATGTTTGGCCCATGCGTTAAAGCCAAATTTTTTGCGCAGCAGTCCAGGGGCCGTATTACTCAGCATCAGGGCAGCCTCAATCAGCAGGGTCCCGCTGCCGCACATGGGATCCAGCAGGCAGCTGCTTGCATCTATTTCCTGCATAAAACCTGACAGGTGGATCAACGCTGCAGCAAGGGTCTCTTTTAATGGCGCTTCACCCGCTGCAGTGCGATAGCCGCGCCGGTGGAGGCTGTCTCCAGAAAAATCAAGTGATAAGGTTGCGTTCACCCCGTTGATATGGAGGTTTAAACGAATATGGGGGTGGTAGCTGTCCACATCTGGACGTTTCCCAAACCGCTTTCTGAATTGGTCTACAATGGCATCCTTTACCCGCAATGATGCGTATTGACTATGATTGATCTGCGCATCAACCAGGGTGGTAAAGACGGCAAAGGTTTTCTTGAAATCAAAGTGTTCGTCCCATTTGACAGCACTGACCTGCTCGTAAAGCGTGTCGGTATCTGGAGCTGCAAAGCTTTTCAACTGGAGGAGAATGCGGGAAGCAAACCTGGACCATAAACAGGCCCGGTATGCGCTTTCCCTGGTGCCTGTCCAGTGGACTGCGCCAGGTGTGGTGGTTACCTCTTTGCCGCCACAGGCAAGGATTTCTTCTTGGACTATTGCTTCAAGCCCTGAGCCGCAGGTTGCAGTGAAAACAAGGGGTTGCTTCCTGGATTTTGGTTTTTTTCGAACAGTTGCCATAAAAAAATGGGGCCAGACCGACCCGTGAAAATTCGTAAGATGCTGAGTAGCTGGTGGTTTATTGAGAAAATAAAAAAAGCCAACATAGTCCTTTTCCCTGAGGTTGTAAATAGAAACAGGATGCTATACAGCGGTATTATGGTGAAAATTTAGCCTTGCCTTAAACAGGAGTGTCTGCATCATTTGGGTAAATGGTGGTGCTAAAGTCATTTTTGATATAACGGCAAGACGTTTTCTTCAGGTTTTACGTGCTGGCCGAAAAGAGCAACCAACAATCTCCCCCAATCTTTTTGAGTAAGAGTACTTGTGCTGGATAAACAACTCTGGTAATTCTGGTTATCATTTTGAGAGCTGTCTTCGTCAACCTGCACTTTTTCTTGTGTATCATGAGTACTATTCCCTTATCTGTTAGATCTTTTCTGGAAAAGCACGGCCTTGAAGCCCTTGAATTTGAACCTGGCTCTACCCCGACTGCTGAAAAAGCCGCCCAGCGGATCGGTGTACCAGTAGGTCAGATTGCGAAATCCATATTGTTTAAAGGAAAGGACAATGCTTTCCGGTTGGTGGTAGCTGCAGGAGATAAGAAGATTAACAGTGGTGCTCTTAAACGGGCCACTGGAGTAAAGCATCGTATGGCTAGCAGCGAGGAAACAAAGGACGTTACTGGTTTTTTCCCTGGTGGTGTGTGTCCCTTTGGTCTGGAGCATACTGAGGTGACTATTTTACTGGATGCCTCTCTTGATGCCTATGAAACCGTTTACCCGGCAGCCGGAACCGATGCCACTGGTGTGCCCCTGAGCCCTGAATACCTGCAACAAATCACTGGTGGACAGAAGGTGGATGTCACTGGGTAGGAGCCCTTGCCAGGTGAAACTGTTTTCCCCGCCAGCATAACTTTAGCTAACGATTCCTCTGCACCTGCTCCTCTTGAGCAACAGGTGACAGTTACACCTCAGAAGTCTTCTTTTTTGTCTCCAGTTTATTGCTTTACCCGATACTCTTTTTGCTGATTTTTGTCCTCACTAATATTTTCCATACTTAAGAGTTAAAAGTTTTTAAGCTAAACAAAAAAAGGAGCAGTTAGAGACTTTTTCTGTGAAATTGTTACGTGTGCGTATTGTTTTTATGCTTTCGTCGAAGGGTTTGTTTTTGATTATATATTTAATTTTGCAGTATTTTTGTATTTTTTGGTTTGTGTTTTATGGTATTTCGTAGTGTGAAATACTTTTTATTAGAACATTATAGCTTGCTAAAAAAATATTATGGATTATGCTTTGTGTCGTAAATGTTTTGTACGATATTGAAGAGAAGCGGAGCGTTTTTTTGAATACGAATCTAAACGACAGTCATGGAGCACCTGATTCTGTGACGAATGACGTGCTGATTGCCATTCGCAAGATTACCAAATCTATTTCCATGAATTCAAAAAGTCTGGTGAAGCGGGTTGGGTTGACTGGCCCCCAGCTATTGATTCTCCAGGCGATCAACTCGACTGGTGAGGCAGCTATAGGGCAGGTTGCAAAAACCATTTGCTTGAGCCAGGCTACTGCCACCGGTATTTTGGAGCGTTTGGAAAAAAGAGGGCTTGTTACCCGCAGGCGCTCCAATTCAGATCGTCGACGAGTTTTGGTGCAAGTGACTGAAGCAGGACAAGAGGTATTAGCTTCAGCTCCACCACTTATGCAGGAAGAATTTATTAGTCGCTTTAATAATCTCCAGGACTGGGAACAAGCTATGATTCTCAGCAGCCTTCAGCGCCTTGTTTCACTCATGGACGCTAAATCAATCCAAGCCGTACCAATTCTTGCTCCTGGACCGATTGAGGAAGCACCAGCAAAAGCAGTTATCTGACGCACTAGTTTCACCATATGACTATCAGAGAGTAAGAGGAGACGAACATGTCCGAACTACGCAATTTGGAACGTATGCTACAACTTGGTAAAATTTCACGACGTGACTTTATGGTTGCGGCTGCTGCGATGGGGGTATCTGCAGCTGTTTCTTCAACTGTATTGCCATCCACAGCACAAGCTGCAGAACAACCTAAACGTGGTGGTCGGCTCCGTCTGGGGCTCAATGGTGGTGCGACCAGCGATACCATGGATCCCGGTATCCTTTATGCTATGATGCCACAACTGTTGGTTTCCGGTACTCTGGGCAATAAGCTGGTAGAGATCGACGCTGATGGCAAAGCAATCCCTGAACTGGCCGAGAGCTGGGAGTTTTCTCCTGATGCAAAAACCTGGGTATTCAAGCTCCGTAAGGGGGTTGAATTTCATGATGGCAAGACCATGGATGCAGATGATGTTATCTATTCCCTGAACTGGCATCGTCAAGAAGGTACCAAGTCCGCAGCAAAGACCCTGGTTGAGTCCATCACCGAAATGAAGAAGGTGGACAAGTTCACTATCATCTTTGAGCTGGACAGCGGTAGTGCTGACTTTCCGTATGTTTTAAGTGATTACCATCTGGTCATCGGCCCCAACGAAACGGATCTGGCAAGAGGAGTGTTCACTGGTCCTTATGTACTCAAAAGCTTTGAGCCCGGCGTTCGAGCCCTTACAACCCGCAACCCCAATTATTTTAAATCAAACCGTGCCTGGTTTGATGAGGTGGAGATCATCGGCATCAATGATGTTAATGCTCGAACCAATGCACTGAAAACCGGTCAGATTGACGTCATGAACCGGTGTGACCTCAAGACGGTTCACTTGTTTAAGAGGATGCCCGGTATCCAGGTCATGCGTCAGGATGGGTATAAGCACTTAACCTTTGCCATGCGCACTGACATCGCTCCTTATAATAATAATGACGTACGCTTAGCTTTGAAATATGCCATTGACAGGGAGCAGATGGTGAAGACAATTCTGCGTGGTTACGGGCAGGTTGGTAATGATCACCCGATCAGTGTCAATGATCGTTTTCATGCGGATAAGCTTCCCCAACGCCAGTACGATCCAGATAAGGCAAAATTTCACCTTAAAAAAGCTGGTCTTGAAAACGCAACCTTTAAACTGCACGCAGCAGAAGCGGCCTTCAAAGGTGCAGTAAACGCAGGTGTACTGTTTAAAGAGCACGCTGCAAAAGCTGGCATCAACATTGATGTTGTCCGTGAGCCAAACGATGGCTACTGGAGTAATGTGTGGATGAAGAAGCCGTGGAGCGCTGTGTTCTGGGGAGGTCGAGCTACAGCAGACATGATGTTTACCACTGCCTATGCCAAGGGTGCCTCCTGGAATGATACGTTTTGGGACAACGCGCGTTTCAATGAGTTGCTTATTGCTGCTCGTGCAGAGATGGATGAGGCAAAACGTAAAACCATGTATGTGGAAATGCAGAAGCTGGTTAGGGATGAAGGAGGCGCTGTGATTCCCATGTTCAGTTCCGATCTGGCTGCAGCAACTGATAAAATTGGCTACAACAAGCTGGGGGTGGATTGGGAGCTTGATGGCTTCCGTGCTCCGGAACGCTGGTGGTTTAAATCCTAATCACCTGTTACAGATCAGAACTCATACATGTCGTTTTCAATACACAACCCCATTGTGTCGCTAGTCCTGCAACGTCTCAGCCTCGGGCTGTTGACACTTTGGGTTATATCACTGTTGATTTTTCTTGCTGTTGAAGCGCTTCCTGGCGATCTTGCTCAGGAAGTGCTTGGGCAGGGTGCTACCGCTGAAACTGTTGCAGCCTTTCGTAAGGAGCTGAAACTGGATCTGCCAGCCCACGAGCGCTACTTTTCCTGGCTGGGGGATTTCGTCCAGGGCGATTTTGGCAACTCGCTTGCCTCCAGGCGCCCTGTGGCTGAGCTGATTAACTGGAGATTTGCCAATACGCTCCTGCTTGCTGCAGTCACTGCGATTTTTGCCGTTCCCGTTGCCGTTATTCTCGGCATCTTGGCGGCGTTGTATCGTAACACCTTGTTTGACCGATCAATTTCCATTGCAACGCTCAGTACCATCTCGTTTCCGGAATTTTTTATTGCGTATATCCTTATTGCACTATTTGCGGTGAAGATGCCGCTCTTTCCAAGTATTGCCAACATCAACGAACATATGAGTTTTGTGGAAAAGCTCAACGCGATTTTTCTGCCGTGTTTGACCCTGGCACTGGTGGTCATTGCACACATGATGCGGCAAACCCGTGCAGCGATTATCAATATTTTGTCCAGCCCCTTTATTGAAATGGCAAACCTGAAAGGGCTCAAGCGACTTCGGGTGGTGGTGCTTCATGCCTTTCCCAACGCACTTTCGCCGGTGATTAACGTTATTGCCTTGAACCTGGCCTATCTGGTGGTTGGGGTGGTTATCGTTGAGGTGGTTTTTGTGTATCCTGGTCTGGGGCAGTTGCTGGTGGACTCGGTCTCCAAGCGTGATATTCCGGTGGTTCAGGCCAGTGGCCTTATTTTTGCGGCCACCTATGTGTTGCTCAATTTGTTTGCTGACATCCTCTCCATTCTCAGCAATCCACGACTTCGTAATCCGCGCTGAGTCTTTGAGGTGTAATGATGTTAGCAACCTTTAAACTTCTTCGTTCAGCTCCCATAAGTGCCAAACTTGGGATGATTATGGTGCTGATCACCCTGATGGCAGCCATTTTTGCTCCGGTTCTTGCTCCTTACGGGGAGACCGAGCTTGCGGGTGACGTATGGCTTCCATCCAGTGCAGAGTACTTTCTTGGAACCGATAGCCTGGGTCGGGATATGTTTTCTCGTCTTTTGTATGGTGCGAGAAATACCATTGCCATTGCCTTTCTTATTACCGGGCTCTCTTTTGTTTTCGGTAGTGTATGGGGCCTTTTGGCAGCAACTCTTGGCGGCTGGATCGATCAATTGCTGAGTCGGATCGTTGATATCCTCATGGCTTTCCCCACGCTGATTTTCGCCCTGATGATGCTTTCCATTGTGGGAACCTCTATCCCATCACTTGTTATGGTCATTGCTTTGCTTGATTCTACCAGGGTATTTCGTCTCTCACGCGCGGTTGCCATGGATATTGAAGTGATGGAGTATGTGGAAGCGGCGCGGGTGCGTGGAGAAGGACTGTGGTGGATCATGCGCCATGAAATTTTACCCAATGCTCTGCCACCGTTGGTAGCAGAGTTCGGGTTACGGTTTTGTTTTGTTTTTCTTTTTATTGCTGCGCTGAGTTTTCTTGGCTTGGGGATTCAGCCGCCCACTGCCGACTGGGGAAGCATGGTGCGGGAAAATTCCGGGGCCATCACCTTTGGAATTTTTACCCCGCTGTGGCCGGCAGCAGCCATCGCCTTTCTTACCGTAGGGGTAAATCTGGTGGTCGATTGGTTTTTACATATTGCAAGTGGTCTTGAGGACTAAACACTTGTTTACCGCTCAACAGATTGAGCGCAAATACATTGTAGATATTATGGAACAGCCACTGCTTAAGATAGAAAATATTGTCATAGAAGGGTGTTCAGGAGATACCTGGGAACCTATTATCAAAGGACTGGACCTTACGCTGGAAAAAGGTGAGGTACTTGGTTTGATTGGCGAGTCAGGAGCGGGGAAGTCAACCCTGGGGTTAGCCTCCATGTTGTATACTCGTCAAGGGTGCCGGATTGCCTCTGGCTCCATTGTTTTTGATGGTGAAGAACTCTCTGATTTATCAGAAAACGAGCTGCGCGATATTCGCGGAATGCGGATTGCCTATGTGGCCCAGAGTGCTGCGGCATCATTTAACCCTGCCCATCGTTTGATCCGCCAATATGCAGAGGGGCCGGTCCAGCACGGCCTTATGAGTGTGGCAGAGGCCGAAGAAAACGCCGTTGCCGCCTATGAGCAGTTGCTGTTACCTGATCCTGAACATATTGGGTACCGCTTTCCCCATCAGGTTTCAGGTGGCCAGCTCCAGCGGGCCATGGTTGCCATGGCCATGAGTTGTAAACCGGATATTATTATTTTTGACGAGCCTACCACTGCTCTTGATGTTACCACTCAGATTGAGGTGCTGGCTGCCATCAAGGATATTACCAGGCGGTTCAATACCGCAGCTATTTACATTACCCATGACCTTGCGGTGGTGGCCCAACTGGCAGATCGCATCATGGTGCTGCGTAATGGTGAATTGGTAGAGGAAAATGAGGCCCGCGAGATGCTGGCTAATCCGCAGGAAAGCTATACCCAGGATTTGTTGACCATCCGCTCGTTTAAAAAGGCCGAGGTGGAGCCAACAGTTGAAGAGGAAGAAATTCTGCGCATCGAAAATATTACTGCCAGCTATACCGGTGATACTGATGTGCTGAAAAAGATCAACCTCAGGTTATGCAAGGGACGCACTGTGGCACTGGTTGGTGAGTCCGGTAGTGGCAAGTCAACCTTGGCCCGTGTGGTGACCGGATTGTTACCACCTTCCCAAGGGCAGGTGGTGTTCAAGGGTGAGGCACTTTCACCAAAGCTGAAATCACGCTCCCGGGAAGAGCTTCGCAGGCTGCAGATGATTTATCAGATTCCCGATACTGCACTTAATCCACGACAGAAAATCCGCAAGATCGTCGGCAGGCCGCTTCAGTTTTATTTTGGCTACAATAAACAGCAGCAGGAAGAGCGTATTTTTAAGTTACTGGAACAGATCGAACTGCCAGCTGAATACATTGATCGCTATCCCACCGAGCTTTCAGGTGGAGAAAAACAGCGTATTTGTATAGCAAGGGCGTTAGCTGCCGAGCCGGAATTGATCATCTGTGATGAGGTGACTTCTGCCCTGGATCAGCTGGTGGCAGAAGGTATCTTGAAGTTGCTGCTCAATTTGCAGCGCAAACTCCAGGTTTCCTATCTGTTCATCACCCATGACTTGGCAACGGTCAAGGCTATCAGTGATGATATCGTGGTGATGCGAAATGGACGCATCGTTGAAAAAGGACCACGTCAGGAAATCCTGACTCCACCTCACCACGAGTATACGGATCTTCTCCTTTCTTCGATTCCCAAAATGGACCCGGACTGGTTGGACAAATTGCTGGAAAAGCGGGAGCTTGCCTTTACCTGAGCATTGCACACATACTGTTTAGAACGCTCCTCTTGCTTTCCGGCTTAAAACGCAACTACTCACAGGTTACCCATCTTCGAACGATCGCTCTTGTCCGCATAGAGGGCTATAGCTGCCAATTGCGCTTGTCCAAATATGGGCAACCTGAGAGCAGTTACAAGTTTGAGGTAAGTAAAACCAAGGAGTTACATACCGGGTGAGTAGTTACCTTAAAACCATCTCTACTCTTAGCCATTTACTGCCATGGGTAACATGGCCAGTCTGTCTCTATCCTTTGTGTACGCGAGCTTCGCAATCAAATGCGCAATGAAGGCTCCCTAACATCTTGGTTCAAATTGCATTTCCCTGCAATTATGCTATTTTGTGAGAAAATAGGCATACAAAGATCAGGAGCCCCTCTATGAAAAAATTGCCTGTCGGGATTCAAACGTTTAGCGAAATCATAAAAAATAAGTATGTGTATGTGGACAAAACCGGCATTGCAGCGGATCTCATTGACCGCTACAAGTACGTGTTTTTGTCTCGGCCAAGACGATTTGGAAAAAGCCTGTTTTTAGACACCCTGCATGCTCTGTTTGAAGGGAAAAAGGAATTATTTGCGGGATTGACGGCTGAAAAAAGCCATGATTGGTCAAAGACGTATCCGGTGATCAAAATTTCCTTTGGCGGCGGGAATTTTCGCAGTATGGAAGGATTCTCAGAAAATGTATCCCTGATTCTGCGGAAAAATGAAAAGCGTCTTGGTATCAGATGCACCGTTTCCCGCGCTGATGTCTGGTTTGACGAACTTATCCAGAACACTGCCCAAAAATTTGAACAGCCTGTGGTGATTCTCATTGACGAATACGACAAGCCTATTCTGGATAATATAGATCAGCCGGAAATGGCTGCTCTGGTAAGGGAAGAACTCAAGGCATTGTATTCTGTCATCAAAAATAATGATGCCCATATCCGGTTTGCCTTTCTCACCGGAGTGACCAGATTTTCGAATTTGCCACCATCTGCGGCTATACTCAGCATGATCTGGAAACGGTTTTTGCTGATCATCTGCAAAGTGCGGATATGGATAAGGTCAAATTTAAAAGTTATTGGTTTGAGACTGCCACACCAACCTTTCTGGTCAAGACGCTGAAACAACGCCAGTTCTTCCTGCCTGATCTCAGCAATATCAAGGTCGGTGAAGAACTGCTTACCTCCTTTGATATTGACAGGATTTCTCCTGTTACCCTGCTGTTTCAGTCCGGCTATCTGAGCATTAAGGAGGTTGTACAGGTAGGCGATATTACGAGATATATCCTTGGTTTCCCCAATCTGGAAGTGGCTGTAGCCTTTACCAATTCCCTGCTGGATTTGTTTACCGCTCCTGAACGTAAGTCCGAAATACAAACGGATATGTATTTTGCCCTGCACAGCGGCGACATGGAACAATTCAAAGACGCCATCCACGCCTTGTTTGCAGCCATTCCCTACCATAATTACACCAATAACGAAATTGCCCGCTACGAAGGGTTTTACGCCAGCGTCATCTTTGCCTGGCTGTCTTCTACGGGTATGCGGCTCATTGTCGAAGACTGTACCAATAAAGGCCGCATTGATATGAGTGTGGAAATGGAAGGGACCATTTACCTGATTGAATTCAAGGTGGATATGCCGGAAGAAGCAGCCCTTGCACAAATAAAGAGGAAGGGCTATGCGGAAAAACATCAGGCAAAAGGTAAAAAGATTGTCCTTAT
>PDWI01001212.1_pt1 | contig 41789 bp, 31 predicted proteins | sample 1430891 | NCBI WGS metagenome assembly PDWI01 (sample SAMN01162508, study PRJNA174530) | Oral metagenome, whole genome shotgun sequencing project. | biome: Marine environment; feature: Marine mammal; material: Swab sample of the gingival sulcus; isolation source: swab sample of gingival sulcus... | reverse complement strand
GCCGGCATTTAAAATAATGCTCGGTGCGGGGCAGCCATTAAAAGCATTTGCCAAGCCCTCTTTCCCAGTCGTATACTGGTCGTCTTTTAAGCCGCTAATATCCAGTTCAATTGGCTGATTATAGCCCGTTGCGTTATAAAACATATATCCCATATCCGTAACATTAGCGGTATTCCAGCCGCTAATATCGCCGTTAAAGCTTGTTGCGTCAGAAAACATAGCGCGCATATCCGTGACTTTGGCGGTATTCCAATCGCTAATATCGCCATTAAAGTTTGTTGCGCGATAAAACATAGCGCGCATATCCGTGACTTTGGTGGTATCGACATTATTGGTGCCAAAGTCAATTACTTGATAAAATTCACCAAATAAAAAGCTGGAATCGTCCGGCAATTTAATTTGGTTGTCGGCTGCAGTAGAATTTAAGACAATATGAAATGTTTCTGTGCCAATCCAGCCGCGATCCGTGACCGCTAATGGTCAATAAATCCGTGCCATTGTAATTGGCGACGACATTGCCACCGAGCGGCTCATTGGTAAAGCCAGCGGCATATGCCGTAAATACCCCCAGCGGCACAAGGCCGATAACAAGGGCAAACGTTAAAATAACACTGGTCAACTTTTTGAAACTTGTCTTTTGTTTCATAAAACTCCTCCTTCTGCATTTATTTGTGCATTGTCAATGCGAACGCCTTAGCAAAAATCGTGCCAAAATCAACAAATATAAATAAAGCTTAATATTTGGCTGGTTTGCGCTTTTTTTGGCTTTAATTTTGAGAAATCACGATAAACGGCTAAATTTGGTGATTGTTTGACACTTAATTGCTCTTATCTGAAAGTGTATCATAAATTCGAACAAAAAACTATACACATATGTGTATAGTTTTGCTGGATTAATATTATTATTTTGTAATATAATGCTGATGATTAATCGATTGGGCAGTTGGGCAGGAAAAGTCAAAGTTAAATGCGAATTACAATTCTATCTTATGATATGGCACATTTAGCGTTTCCAATATCTGCCCTTCTCTTTGATGACAAGTGAAAATTAGTATTTGTCGATCTAAGGACGCCAAATAAGCCAATAAATTGGTCAACCTGTTATTGTCGATTTGCGAAAAGGTATCGTCAAAAAACAGCGGTACGGTTTTATTTGCATTTAATAAATCGGCCATGCCAATGCGCAACCCTGTATACATTAAATCAATTGTGCCAGCACTTAGTTGTTGTAGCGGCACGGTAATATGATTGTCTTTGTCGATAACAAAAACCCCTAAGTCGCCATTTACCTTAATATCATCGTACTTGCCATCAGTAACACAATAAACAATATCTCTTATCGTTTGATTGACTTCGGGCATAACTGTCTTTTGTAAATTGTCAATTGACAGTTCTATTTTGCTGGCAATAATATCTAGTACTTTTAGACGCTTATCATCGGCTTGACGTTCTTTTAGCAATATATCTATTTCTTCTTCAATTGATTGCAAGCTGCGCGTACGGCTTTCCAAAGCCGCAATTTGTTCGTAAATTTGCTCGCTTTCTTTGCGCTTTTCAATTAAATGAAAACTAGTGTTTTCACGTTCTATTAAAAGTTGCTGCTTATCTTCTAGAGCAATGTCTACGCTGACAGCTTCAAATTGTAAATCAGTGTAGTTGTGTCCAGCGAGCGCTTCTTGCAATAAGCTAGTTTGATGTTCAGATTGGCGTTTGATATCTTCAAGTTGACGGTAGTGTTGGTGAAAGTCATCAATTTGATCGAATGAATCAATAGCAAGTTCAGCGAACTGGTTAGCTTTAGCCTCGTTTAACAAAACTAATTCGTCTTTTATATTTTGTAATGCGCGTTCGGCCACAGCAAGTTGTGTTGCCAAATTGGCTTTTTTATCAGCCTGTTTGGCCTTTTCTGCTCGCTGCATTTCAATTAATAAAATAGCCCTTTTTATCTCTTCAGATTTACGATTTAACTGACTGATATCAGCGACTTGATAATGTTCTAAAATGGCATTTATAGTTGCTTTATCAATAGTTAATTGCCCTTGTAACTGCTCAATTTCGGCATTATAGCTGTTCTTTTCAGTGATTGCTAGTTGCACCGCTTTGCGTCTTACTTGCCAGTAAAAAGCTAACCACGCTAACATTAAAAACAATGCCCCTGCTGCAATATAGAAATTAAGCTGCGCCAAGCCAGTTGTTATGAGTAGCGTTCCTAAAACAGACACGATTAATAATGATTTTGTCAACGGCTTTACCACAGGTCGTACATTGCGCTGTGTACTAAGTAAACTTATTTCGCTTTGCAGTGCAACGCACTTAGCTTCTAAATTACTTATTGTCGCATGGTCTTCACTTATTTTAGCACTGTCTTTTTTTAATTTCGTGAGGTCATCCGCTGTCGCATCAACGGCATCTATCTGGTCGTACGTTGTGCGTATTCTGTCTCGTTCGCGCTGCGCAATGTGTTGCGCCTGTAATGCCTTATCCAAATCGAATTTTAATTTTTTTAATCTGCTAACTGTATCATAATCAAATGTCGCATAGCGTTGCAGTGCTTTTATCTCTGCTTTATGCTTTTCGATTTGTGCAACGCACACATCGGCCTTTTGCTTTAAGTGGTTATTTTCTATTTTTTTAATTGCCACTAAGCGATTGTCTATCTGCTGAAGGCGTTGCTCATTTTGGCTAATCTCGTAGCCAAGCTGCTGCTTGACCACTTGTAAATCAGCTATTTCGGCTTCAATAACAGCTACTTGTTTACGCATTTCTGCAAGTTCATTTAGCCGAGTTTCGCGTTTGCCGTAACTACTTTTTTTTAGAGATCTACGACCAATTCGCCTCTTTTCAGCTTTAATTCTCGCTTGAACATTTTGCACTGATATGGTGGCATCATTTGCCCTTTCGATATTGCCGACATACTTTTTAATTTCGACAACAGCTTCTTTATCAGCCTGTTTACTGATTTGACCAACTGAGACAGTATTCTTAAACATCACTTTGCTAAGGCCAAAGTGATGTTGACCAAATTGCGGTTCACGATAGACATCATCTAGTTGATATTGCGCTGATATTTCATTACCAGCATCATCGTAAATATTTACCTGTGGGTGTTTTGTAGTAAAGTCTTTTTCTATTCGATAGACAGTGCCATCAGAAATTGTCATCGCGCCACTGAAATTTGCTTTGCCCCATGGCTTATACCTTTTTAATGTTTCGGATAACTGTCGCTTTTTATAGCCGGTCTTATAAGGATGATAAAACATTTGCTCAATAAAGCGATGTAACGTCGACTTACCCCTTTCGTTTTCGCCATAAACAATGTTAATATGAGGTGTAAAATCGATTGTCAAATCGCTTAAACGGCCAAATCCCTTAATGAATACTCTATCAATCTTCATGGTCGGTCTGCTCCTCATACAGCATTATGACGCCCATTTCAAGGGCGGTTTTATGTAAATCATCGTTTAGTTCCCGTTCACTAAAACTATTGACGTATTCGGCAATAAAGCCGTTTTTGTTCTCGCCAATAATCTGTTCAATATCGATATCTATCTTGGTTTGATCGATCACTTCAAAATAGTAAAGTTCTAAGTGTTCTGCTAAAGTTTGAGCACTAAGCTGAAGCCCATGGCTGCGGTAGCCACTAAAAATAATTCTAATAAAATCATTTTCCATACCTATCGTTTGCCCATTAATTTTTTGAACGATTGACGTCATCACATCATCGGGCTCAACTACGATATCAAGTTTAATAAATTTGCGCTTGCAAAATGGTATAAATTGAAATTTTGGGGTTGCCCCCAGTTCGCCCAAAATAAAACCGTGCTCAGCTAATTCGCCAAAATCAAGTGGTTCAAGCGAACCGGCATAGGCAATATGTCGAGCGATAAACTGCGGCTTATGAATATGACCTAAGCCGATATAGTCATAATCTAAGGCCAATAACTTTTGCTTGTCTATATAACAGTATTTGTCATCGCTAAAGACATTGCCGTGAAGCAATAAAATATTATGATAATCTGGCTTTGGCTGACCAATTTTACTAAAATCGAGTGGTGCTTTAATTTCGTTTAAAAAAACATTGCCACGCACTGTACATTTTTTATCTGCAAAGATGAGCGGTTCAAATTCTGCCTTGATAATGTGAACATTGTCACGCCATGTTATCTTATTGTATAACTTGCCATGCGATAGTGGGTCGTGATTACCTGTAATGATAACGATGCGACAATCGGCAATTTTAGCAAAATTATAGTTGATATCTGCTAAATCTATCGCCCTGATATACTTGCTTTCGAAGGTGTCGCCCGTAATAAACAAAAAATCAATTTGCCGTACTGCAATGAAATCAATTACGCGATATAGCGACTCGATAAGTTCGCGTCTGCGCTGTTCACCTTTAATCAACGAAAAAGAGGCATTTTCAAATTTTAGTCCCAGATGCAAATCACTAATATGAACAAATGAAACGGGTTGATTTGATAATGGCATATATGCTCCTCATCTCTGCGTTCTAACACTGTACGTCACGTTACTAAATATTATACCAAAATCAGAGCTATTTTACTTTTTAAAAATTTTAGTTTTTAAATATAAAGATAAAAAAATAAAAAAAATATATTTTAGGGCTTGCATTTTTTTGCGTTTGCTTTTATAATGTTGTGAAAGAGGTGTAATTATGAATTTTAAAGATTATTTATTAACAGTTGATTCAAGTGTTCAGATCGTTCCCGAAGTGTGCGATCAGTTTATTGCACCTAAATTTAGACGCCGTTTCAATAGCTTCTGCCGCCGCAGAAGATTTTCTGCATGTAGATGTATCGATATTATTGAGACGCGTCATCACAAACGCTATTAAAACTATATGTGAAATGGCAAAGAAAACCCTCGTAAAAAGCGCTCAATAATATGAGCGCTTTTTATTATTTAAACCAAGAAAGGATCTATTATGAAGCCGGACAAAAAAATTGTACTCGCCTATTCAGGCGGCCTCGACACTTCAATTATTCTCAAGTGGTTAAAAGAAGAGCTAAATTATCAAGTAATTGCCGTCTGTGTCAATGTCGGTCAAAAAGAAGATTTTAGTGCGCTCGAAAAAAAGGCAATGAATACTGGTGCGAGTAGTGTTATGGTCATCGATGCACGCGATAGCTTTATTGAAGATTACGTATTTAAAGGATTAAAAGCTGGCGCCATTTATGAAGATGATTATCTACTTGGTACTGCCTACGCCCGACCATTAATTGCAAAGATACTAGTGAGTGTCGCCAAGGCAGAAAAGGCATCGGCAATTGCACACGGTGCCACTGGCAAAGGCAACGATCAAGTGCGCTTTGAGGCTTCTATTAAAGCACTTATGCCCGATATTGACATTGTGGCACCATGGCGTATTTGGAACTTAAATTCGCGTGATGCACTGATTAACTACGCCGAAAAACACAATATCCCGATACCCGTTACTAAAGAAAAGAACTATAGCCGCGATGACAATTTATGGCATATTAGCCATGAAGGTGCCGATTTAGAATGTCCACAAAATGCACATGATACTTCAATTTACTGGAAATGTCAGCCAATTGGCGCCAATAGCGAAATTGAAAAGCTTTCGATCGCATTTAAAAAGGGCGTGCCAGTTGCGATCAACGGCAAAAAAATGCCTTCGGTTGAAATTGTCAGTACATTAAACGACATTGCCGGAAAGTGCGGCGTCGGCGTAGTCGACATCGTCGAAAACCGCTTAATAGGCATGAAGTCACGTGGGGTTTATGAAACACCCGGTGGAACAGTACTGTACCACGCACATAAAGTACTCGAAAAACTTGTGCTCGATAAAGCAACGCTACACTTTAAGCAAAAAATTGCCCTTGAATATGCCGACTTACTGTATAATGGCCAATGGTTTTCACCGCTCAAATTTGCACTTGATGCCTTTGTTGATGAAACTCAAAAATACGTCAGTGGCACTGTACATGTGCAACTACAAAGTGGCAATGTACGCACCTTGTCAGCCGATTCTCCCTATAGTCTCTACGATGAAGCGTTGGTTACATTTAATGAAGATGACGTCTATGACCAATCTGACGCAACTGGTTTTATCAACTTGTTTAGTCTGTCAATGCAATACTATGGAAAAAAACACAATATGCTCGATGAAGAAAACGTCATTAAAGTAGCGAACGATAATAAGGCGGTTTAAATGGAAAAGACAATGTGGAGCGGGCGCTTTAAAGAGGCGCAGCACGACGCTTTTAAGGAAATAAACTATTCAATAAACGATGACAAATTCTTAGCGATTTGGGACATAAAAACCAGTCAAGCGCACGCTAAATGCCTGCTTCACGCCGGTATTCTTGACGAAGAAGACTACGCCGCAATCGGAAAGGGCCTCAACGAATTAAAAGAGCAATTTTTGCTAAACAATTTAACGCCGCAGAGCTGTGATGAAGATGTTCACATGTGGATTGAACGATTGTTGACCGAAAAGATCGGTTCAGCCGGCAAAAGAATACACACCGGTCGCAGTCGCAATGATCAAGTAGCCACAACACTTAAATTGTGGCTTAAAGATGCCTATGCCAAACATTTAAATGAGCTGGCGACACTGATTGCTACACTAGCTGAATTAGCCGAACACCATGTCAATACAATTATGCCGGGCTGTACGCACTTGCAAATTGCGCAGCCGATCAGCTTGGCATTTTATTTTATGGCCTATGCCTATAAGCTAAAACGCGACTACGCCAAAGGCTGTGATTTCTTAAAGCAAATGGACAAATGCCCATTGGGATCGGGTGCCATTGCCGGCAGCAATTTTGAATTGTCGCGCGAACTGACGCAGCAAGAACTCGGCTTTGCTGATATTTGTCCAAATGCGATGGATGCCATCAGCGAACGCGACTACGTTGCCGATTATCTCTATTTTAATACCTTAGTGGCAACACACCTCAGTCAGTTGAGCGAAGACTTTATTATTTGGCAGTCATCTAGCTACCAATACATCACCTTATCAGACGCCTTTAGTTCGGGCAGTAGTTTGATGCCGCAAAAAAAGAACCCCGATGCACTAGAACTGATTCGAGGTAAAGCTGCCGTTATCAGTGGCCGACTGAATAGTCTATGCGGACTACTGAAAGGCCTGCCAATGTCTTACAACAAAGATTTACAGGAAGATAAAAGACTCGTTTATCAAACCTATTGTGATAGTCGACAAATACTCATGGTCATGCCGCAAATGCTCAAAACGACAACTTATCACAGCGATCAAATGAAAGCTGCCTTGCGCTACAGTTATGCCAATGCCACTTATCTTGCTGATTATTTGGTGATGAAAGGTATTCCATTTCGCGATGCTCATCATATTGTCGGCAAATTAGTCGCCCTTGCCATTGCCAACAAAAAAGAATTGTTTGAACTAACGCTTGATGAATTGAATCGCTATTGCGAAAATACTGTTATCGACGAAACTATATACGATAAAATAAAGTATGAACAGACGATCGACAATAAAAAAACCGCTGGTTGTACCAACCATAACGAAGTCAATAAAATGATTGCTGACATCAAGCAATGGTTGGCACAACTATAATGGCGGCTTAATCGGCTAGTTTGCATTTGAGATGTTAATCTCGATTGGCTTCCCACGCTTCTTTTTCGCGTTCAAACTGTTCGGCGTTCATCGGTCGCGACAAAATGCGCATACCCTTCCAACGGCTGGTTGCAACGCCAAAGGGCGCAAAGGGTTGTTCAAATGGGTTGAGTAGCGAAGCTACATAACCGCCACCGCCCTTTCGATAGGGAATAACCCAGGCATTGTCCAACAAATAGCTTTCGGCATTGGCATAAAGTTCGTAACGCTTAGCCAAATCGACTTTTTCGGATTCTGCAGCTGCCACCATTTTCTGGTAAACTTCATATTTGTTTCGGCCGTTTTGGTCAAGCTCTGTCGTCAACTCTGGAAAATTATAGTTGCTGTCGATGAACATGCCAGTAAAAGTATGTGGGTCGGCATAGTCTGGCCCCCAGTTAACCTCCATGATGGAATACTTACCTGCTCTGCGCGTATTGGTTAAATAGCCAGAAGGCGGATAAGGTATCGTAAAAACATCGACAGTGTCTTTACTGAACAAGTTTTCTAGTTGTTGTTCGATCACTTGCGCCTTTAATAGATTATTGGGGTTGCTCGGATTGTAAGGCATCACGACTTTAATTGGCCAGTCAATTTTATCACCTAATTCTTGGACAGCTTTTTCCATATAGATTTTTGCCTCTGTTTGATCAAATTTCAGCGTATCAGCATATCTCGTGAGTTCACCCAAATAAATATAGTCTTTGCCTGCTATACTGACAAATGCCTCGGGCGTAATCGTATTGCTAATTCTATTACTAGGTATATAGGGTTCATCGACAGTTAAAGCAGCTAATCTGTCAAAGCCATAGAAAAATGCCTTTCTAAAGTTTAGGTTATTGACGGCGATACGCCACTGTTCGGGGGCGAACGCCTCATCATAATGTGGGTCAAAATTGAGCGCATAACAATAAGTATAATAGCTACCTGTCGCTGGACGAACCTTTTGCTTTAGTTTTGGATCGGCCATCCATTGATCAATTAAGTCGCTGCCAATGGCTATTTCAGAAATCTCACCCTTTAAGAACATTTCTTGAGCAACGCTAGCCGCTTCCTTATTGTACTGATAATTCAGTTTTTGTATATGTACATTGGCTTTATCCCAGTAGTTCTGATTGGCAATTAATATGCGTTTTTTTAACGGTTTAAATTCAGTTAAAAGATAGGCGCCATTGTAAAGTAGTGATTCTTTAGACGTGCCAAATGCATCGCCTTGTTCAGCTAAAAACTTGCCGTTTACCGGAAAAAAAGACGCATAAGTGAGCATCGACTGAAAATAAGGCAACGGTTCTTCCAAGGTGTACTCTAAAGTGTATTTATCGATTGCTTTTACGCCAACTTTAGCAAAGTCTTTTATTCTACCTTTGTAATAATCTTTGCCATTTTTGATAACTTCATAAGCAATATTTGCAGTTTTTGATTGACTTTTAGGATCAAACGAATACTTCAGCGCATCAACAAAATCTTGCGCTACGGTTTCTGCGTAAAAATCACCATCCCAAGTATACCAATTGACGCCCTCGCGCAGTTTAAAAGTCCAAGTTAAACCGTCAACTGAGCATGAATAGCTTTCTGCCAAACTAGGTATCACTTGACCATAGCGGTTGTAATCAACCAAGGTATCAATAAAATTGGCTGCTAACCCAATTTCTTGGGTTGTCGCTGTCACCAGATAATTGAGCGTTTGCACTTCTTCATCGTAGATGGCATTATATATTTGTTCTTCTGCATAGGTAATATCTTGATCGGATAGATCGACCTCTGCTGTGGTACTCTGTTGAACCGTTGTGTTTTCGGTTGACAGGGTTGCTTCTGTGGTTGTCGTTTCTTGCGTCGTCGTCTGCGAAATATTTTGGTCTAAATTTTGACAGGCCGACAGCAATAGTATCAACGTTAAAACTATAGCTATAAGCTTACTTTTTTTAGTCACTTACAATTCCTTTCTCAAATTTTTCAAATAACTATTTATCGCTAATCGATTCTGCCAACTGCTTAATTTTACGATTGACCTTATCGTGAATACTATTTTTAGTAAAACCACCCGATTTGTTGCGTCTGCCAGCTCTTTGCCCCATTAATACTTCGATGCCCTCGTCAATTGTCTTAATTGGATAGATGTGGAACATACCAGCGCGAACCGCCTCGACAACGTCTTCTGATAGCATTAAGTTTTTGACATTTTGGTGCGGAATCATCACACCTTGTTCGCCGGTTAAACCCTTGAGACGACAAACATGGTAAAAGCCTTCAATTTTTTCATTGACGCCACCAATCGGTTGTATTTCACCACGTTGGTTAACCGAACCCGTTACGGCAATGTTCTGCTTAATTGGCACGCCGGACAATGACGACAGTATTGCGTAAAGTTCGGTTGATGACGCCGAGTCGCCATCGACGCCAGAATAAAGTTGTTCAAAGACGATTGTCGCCGTTAAGCTGAGCGGTTTGTCTTGGGCATACATGTACCCGAGGTAACCTGAGATTATCAATACGCCCTTGTCGTGTAGCTTGCCACTGGTGCGCGCTTCTCTTTCGATATTGACAATGCCAGCCTGTCCTCTAAAAGTAGACACGGTAATCTTACTCGGTTTACCAAAGCTGTACTGCGAGCCTCCAACAACTGCCAAGCCATTGATTTCGCCGACTTTTTCGCCTTCAACATCAATTAAATAGGTGCCGTCATCAAAGAATTCAAGCACTTTTTCTTCGTATTGATTAGAACGATCGCGCTTTTCTTCTAACGCCGTATTGACATGGTGTAAACTGACAACATCGTCGCCTTTAACGCTTGCCCAAGCATCTGATTCAATTAATAAATCGACAATGCTGTTGAGGTGCGCACTCATTTTAAATTTATCATCAACCAATCTTGAAGCAAATTTTACAATCCTCGCTACGGCTGATTTGTCGAATGGTTTGAGCGATTTTTCTTCGCAATGCTTAGCGATAAAACGTGCTAACTTATTAATATTATCGTCATTCTTGGTCATTTCAACATCAAAGTCCGCCATTATTTTAAAAAGTTTACTAAATTCTTCATCATACTGCTTGAGCACAAAATGGGTATAGCTGTCACCGATAATGATCAATTTGACATCAAGCGGAATCGGCTGCGGTTTTAAGGTTGTCAATGCGGCATGGCCAACGCCTGTGTCAATGCTTTCAATTGTAATTTTTTTGTCGAGCATTGCCCGTTTTAAAGCCCGCCAAGCGTAGTAATTTGCCATTAAGTCTTTGGCGTGTAATATTAAAAATCCGCCGTTCGCCATATGTAATGCCCCTGCTTTGATATGCATGACATCAGTTTTTAAAACGCCCATTTCATTGTAAAATTCGATTGAACCAATTAAATTGGCAAAGGTCGGGTTAGATTCAAACACAATTGGGGCATGTTTTAAGGTTGAATTGTCGACGAATAAATTGAGTCGATAGCGCTCGAAAAAGGCCTCTGGGTTTTGCTGCATAAACATCGCCATTGGATTATTAGACTGGCTTTCTGATTTGCCTTTAAATCGCTCAATATTGTCGACGATATCTTTTTTCAGTGCCTTAAAATAATGTTCTAAACTTGGATTAGCTTTAAATTCGGCTTGCGCCTTATCAACGTAATAATTGACGACTTGTTTGCCAACCTCACCATCTAATTGACGCAGCTGCTTGCGATATACTTCTTCTTCGCTGCGCAGTTGATTAAAAAATTCAACACTTGCCGTTGATAATGCTTCAGTTCGCTTGCGCATTGCCTCTTGTTCTTCATCTGTCATTTTATTGAAGTCTTCTTCCGACATGGCAACGCCGTCTTTTAAGGGAATACTAATGATGCCTTTTTCATTTTCACTAAACTTAAAATCATACTCTTTAGCGACTTTATTGAGTTCGGTCATAATGGCTTCTGTTTTAAGTTGATACGCCTGAACTAATTCAGCACGTTTGGTTTCATAGTCTTTTGACAAAAATGCAACTTTAATTTTTTTGCGCAGTTGGTAAATTGTATCACCCATCAACTTGACAAACTGACGTCCCTTGCCAGCTGGTAAGTAAATTGAGCGCGGACGGCGACCATCTTCAAAATTATGAGCGTAAAGCCAATCGTAAGGCGCTGGTTTATTAAGTGCCTGCTTTTGTGTTTTTTGCATCACATAGCTGGTACGCCCCGTGCCCCAGCCACCAGCTACATACACATTATAACCGCGCTGTTTAATTGACAAGCCAAAATCTATTGCCTTCATCGCCTTTTCTTGTGCGATTAAGCCCTGTAAAGGTGTTAAGTCTTTTGTCGTCTCAAAATCAAATGTAATATCATCACAACAACTCGTAAGGTCTTCTACTGCTAATGGTTTAACTGACATAATTGCCTCCATATCGTTTTTTATGACATTTATCTATAGTGTTAGTATATCACAAATTGATTAAATAATCGCAATTATCTGCACATCAATAATTTAATAATAATAGATAAGCTATAGCGATTGCTAAAGAGCGTTATTATTGCTATAATAAGGGCGTTAAAGCAATCTCTTTATTATAATGAAAGGACTACATATGAACGTTATTTTTAAAAGCAAACAAGCGGCTACCGACTACGAAGCAAAAGCCGTTATTGTCTACCGAGATGATAACGCCACCCTAATACCAACAGCATTAAACGACGAACTAAAGCGTTTAACCGAAAGAAAACTATTTAAACCAGAAAGTAGCGATGTCAAGAAATTTTACGTCGATGGCAAAGCGTTTTACATTTGCACACTTGGCAAAACGAAAGAATCTGCAACTTTTGAAGACTTGCGTTTTTTAGCTCACCAATTATTTGCAACAATCAACGCTGAAAGATTTAACAACCTCGTCATCGAAATGCAAACGGGCGGCTTGGCAAAAGATAAAAGCTATGCCATCTTGGCAGAATTTGCCGAACTAGCACGCTATAAGTTTGACTGGTTTAAATCTGATCGATTTGAAAACAACTTTGAAACACTCACCTTTTTAGATGACAGCGATTACAGCGCTGCTGTGTCAGAAGGCTTAATTCTAGCTGACGCGCAAAAGGCAGCGCGCTATTTGGTAGACGAACCGGCCAATATTATGACACCGGCCAAAATGGCTGAAATGGCACAACAATACGGCACCGAATCGGGTTTTGAAGTCGATGTCTTTGACGAAGCCTATGTACGCGAACAAGGTATGCATGCCTATTTAGCAGTTGCGCAAGGCTCAACCAAAAAACCGCTTAAATTAATTGTCATGCGCTACCGCGGCGCAGAAAATGATGCCCCCATCTACGGCCTAGTTGGCAAGGGGTTGTCTTACGATTCAGGTGGTTATTCACTTAAGCCGACCCCCGGCATGGTCGACATGAAAATGGATATGGGTGGTGCCGCAACTGTTATTGGCGCAATGAAGGCAATTGCCACTGCCAAATTAAAGGTTAATGTGACTGCTGTGGTCGCTGCCTGCCAAAATTTAATCGGCCCCGATGCCTATTTGCCGGGCGATATCATTAACACAATGAATGGCAAAACTGTCTTTATCGGCAATACTGACGCCGAAGGTCGCTTAACGTTAATTGACGCGATTACCTATATTATTAGAAAAGAAAACGTCGTTTCGATTTTTGACTTTGCCACACTCACTGGCGCAGCACTTTTCTGCTTTGGCAACGCCTGTGCGGCAGCCGTTAGCAATAATGACGACATCTATCAAGCATATGCCGATGCAGCTGAAGTAACTGGCGAAAAAGTCTGGCGTTTGCCGATTTTCCGCGAATACAAAGAACTGATTAAACACAAAGATGCCGATTTAACGAATTCAGCCGGCAAACCCGGTACGATTACAGCTGGCATGTTCCTTGGCGAATTTGTCGAAGAAAAACCTTGGATACACGTTGACATTGCACCAATTGCACACGTTGAAAAAGCCTTTGGCTACTACGACAGAGGCGCAACTGGCTACGGTGTAAAAACCTGTTATCAATTTATGAAAGCAAAACAAAAATAGAGGGTATTATGAAAAATATTATAATTCTGATTATTATCGCGAATATCTTATTTAAATTTTTACCTAAGCTGATAAAAGAAAACTCTATGCAACAGAGAAACGAACAGAATAAGGCATTTAAAAAACAGCTTATGTCCGATATCTTTGGCAAAAAACAAGCAAAAAATGACACACAACAAATCGGCTTTAACCCTGACAATGTCTACGAAACGGAATTTGACATGACAAAAAAACAAACTGACAGACACAAGCAATCGAATAGAAGCGCGTCTACTAAGCGTAACGAAATTAACAGCAGAATTAAATACAGCGATCCTTCATGGGTAAAAGATGAAGACACTTGGATTAAGGGTGAATAAGCTAAATTGGTAGCAGTGTAATCAGCTTGGCACCAACAAAAAAGCTAACTACATTTGCAGCGACAACATAGAGCAGTCGTTTTAAGCGCGACTGCTCTTTTACAAATATCAAAAAAACAGTGATTTCAGCAATTAGTATGATTACTTCATAAATTAGCATGCCAAATATCCAGTAATCATAGTAGATTGGTGCACGCGATAAGCTGATGTTTAAAAAGCCCTGTGTGACTAAATTAAGCGCTAAAAAGACCAGCCAAGTCTGCTTTTTTCTAAAGCCAAATATATACAGTATTGCGCCCTCAATTAACAGTGTTAAGACAATACGACTGCCAATTGTCAGCCACTTTAATAAAGGGGGCGCTCCTTTTCGTAACACTTCATTTTTTAAATCAAGTGAATAAAAATTGCGATACCCTTTTACATTTTCTACTTTTACATCAAATTGGCGTTCACCGTACTTAACGTGTAATTTAGCAATGTTGTTCCACTTAATTTCGTGATTATAAAAGTTGTACTGTAGTTGATTAAAGCGCTTAATGGGCACATCAAATTTTAGTTGTTTGCCAGCAGCGTCAAACGCTGTTATGGAAACTTGATCGGGTGATGTTGTCGGCACTAAAATAACCACGCTGGGTGGTTCGGCCGAATTGGCCAAAGCTGGTAATATAGAAAATGTCAGTAATAAAGCGATGATTATTAGCAGGTTAAACTTTTTCATAACTACCCCCACAACTGTTAACGTAATTACTAACAAAAGTATACCCAGACTTTGTAAACTTATATCGTAAATTTTCTATAATGGCGATTGAAAAAATACTTGTATATCGGTGCTTTACGTTTGCGGGCAGCGTTCGTAATTATTTCGGCGATTGAAACGAAAGTGTTTCGCTATTTGCATCAAGCAACTGTAATTTTTTAGTGGCAGCGCTACGCTCAAAACTACCCTACAAAAACAACAGCTACCCGATGTGCTCAACACTTTCTGACAATCGCTAGCCCACCATTTCACACTTCGTGCTTCAGCTGAGATCACATTTTGATGTTGTCATTTCGACCAAATTGGAGAACTCTCGCTTTTTTAACTACACAATATTTTTACTGTTGTTCAGCGCATTGGCGACGTAGAAATAACCAACCACCGCAAAGATAACTGTCATCAACAGTGGTCCTAGTGGTATTGGCATAAGTTGACCAATGTCTGGGTCATCAATTAGCGACATCATAGTGCGTGCGGTAATTGATAATCTGACAAAGCCCGCTGTGCCGCTTTCAACAACCGCTGACAATGGCATGTAAAATACATTTAAAAATGATAGTATTTGACCACCAATATAGAGTATTAAAAACGATATTACAATACCGCCTTTGCCAAATCTACCCAGTAACTTACTAGAGCCAAATGTTACGATAAAGGCATAGTATAGCTGCGCTGTAAACAAGCCCAAGGCGCTTAGCAAGGTAATAATCAGCCAAAAACCAAAGCCATTGATATTTTCAATATAATTTGGCACTTCGGCAAATTTCGCTAATGCAATAGACAGTTGCTCAAGCATTTGCGATGTCGCAATATAACCACTAAAGATGGCATTTGCCATTAATGTGCCGAAAAACAACACGACAAATGACAATAACATATAGATGACACCCGATAGTATTTTGGCATTCAAAATTGTCGATGTCTTTGCCGCTAATTGATGCATGGTATAGGCGTTTTTACCATAAAAATCGGTGTAGTAATTAATTGCCAACAGTATCAGTGGTGCGGTGACAACAAGTACTGCCAATATGCTGTGAAAAGCTATCGCTATGCCAATTAGCCAATCGACATCAATCATTTTGGTAAGCGCTAAATTAACGAGGCTTAAGCCGTATAACAAGAATAAAATAAAAATTTTACGCTGACTCTTTAAATCCCATTTAAGTATTTTTAAAAACATATTACACCTCTCTGTAAGTCTTTCTAAAAAAGTCATCAACACTCATCGCCTGTTCACTTCTAATGACATCAGTATCTTGATTGAGCAATATTTTTTTGTCTTTAATGAAGACAGCGCGGTCGAGTACGGGTTCGATGTCACTGATTAAATGAGTTGACAGTATCAAAAGTGAATTTTTATTGTAATTTTGGATAATATTCTCTAGTATAATGCTGCGTGCTGCTGGGTCTACCCCGCCCAATGGTTCATCAAGTAAGTAAATATCGGCTTGTTTAGAGAGGGCAAGTGCCAAGTTGACTTTTTCTTTCATACCCTTCGACAGGCGCTTTATTTTCATTTTCTTGTCGAGTTTAAACAAATCGAGCATATTATTGAATTTTTCTACATCAAAGTTTGTGAAAAAATCACGATAGAATTTTAGCGCTGTGCCAATTGTCCACCACTCATTTAAGGTTTGTTGTTCCGGCAAATAAGAAATTCTGGCTTTGCAAGTATAGTCAAGCGGATGATTATCAATATAAACATTACCACTATAGTCTTGAATAAGGCCAGCGATTATTTTTATTAGCGTCGTTTTACCAGAACCATTTGGCCCAAGCAAACCGACAATATTATTAGCTTGTAAGTTCAAATTGATATCTTCTAATACCAAATTTGAACCATAGCTTTTATTAAGCGATTCAATTTTTAGCATCTTATTTATTCCAATTCCTTTCTAAAATTTTAACAACTTCGGCAAAGTCTGCCACAACTTTAGTTACCTCATTTAAGTAATTAACGGATAGCGCCTCAATGTATTCTTGTTTCATCGCACTAAATTTTTCAGCATTGTTACAGACAAATCGACCAACAGTACGTTCTGAACGAAGTACAGCCTGTTCTTCTAAACTGGCGAGCGCCTTTTGAACCGTATTGGGATTGACACCGTAAGCACTGGCAAGTTCACGCACGCTTGGTATTTTTTGTTCGATTTGCCATTCTTTTGTGTAGATTTTAATCATAAACAAGTCAATCAGTTGTAGGTAAATCGGCTTGTCGTAATCAAACTTATAAGACATTTAACCTCCTTATTTTGTTATTGTATTAATACACTAATACAATAACACAGTTTGCTTTTTATGTCAACATGCTTTTAATGATTCTTTTTTTGATTGTTGACTTTGCTAAAGCAACCTGGCACCAAGAAAAACGCTGGGCGCTTTTCAAAAAATCAACCCATCTATCAAATGATAGATGGGCGGATAACTGCAATAATGATACTATAGTAATTTTTACATATTGCCATCGCATTCTTTCTTTGTATAATATTAAAAAATCGCTTCGTCTAATTCACCTCTAGCTAAAATGATGGCGCGGCCACCGACTTTTACTTTTTCTTTGCCATCTTCAATAACAACTTGAGCTGTTATTGAAGATGGACGACCCATTTTTTCACCTTGTATTACTTCAAGTAGCTGCCCAGCTTTAAGATAGCTATAGTGATAAAGGTAATAGGCCAATGCCCCATTAGATGTGCCCGTTGCTGCCTCTTCATCAATGTCATAAAGTGGCGCAAAGTTTCTAGCATGCACTTTGCCATCGTTAGTATTGACAGTGAAGGCATGCACACCAACGACATTATACTTTTTTGATAGCGCACTAAGCGCTTTAAAATCGGGCGCAATGCAATTGAGTTCTGCTTGGCTTTTAACGGGTAACATAATATCAACTAAGCCAGTAGATACTTTGCGTGGCACAAGCGACATAGCACTGTTTTCACAATCACCTTGTCGATGGTTGGATAGTCCCATTATTTGGTAAAGATCGTCGCTTGCTACACCTGCAGGAATAACTTCATGCAGCTGCGGTTCTGCCATATCCATTAAAATGCTATCACGATCGACAAAAATATTTAAACAGCCGGCCAGTGTTTGGTTTTGATAAGTCCCCCCTACTTTGACAACGCCTTCTTTTAGCAGCACATAAAACGAGGCAACCGTTGCGTGCCCACATAAATCGACTTCGGCAACGGGTGTAAAATATCTAATATTAAACTTATCATCAGCTACTTTCTTAATAAACGCCGTTTCTGAATACCTCAGCTCAGCGGCAATCTTAAGCATACTATCATCTGCCGGAAAATCACTATTTTGAGATAGCACAACAACACCAGCTGGGTTGCCACCAAATGCTTGATCAGTAAATGCATCGACAATATATAATTTCATTTTATTCTCCCCTTAAATAGTTGTCCCTTAGTCTTTTACCAGCCCGATATTTTGGCAAGCACATCATCTGCAATTTCACCTTTTTCGTATTCTAAAAATGTCGCTTCAATTTTGTCCATCGCCGTTTTAATTTCTTGATCGCTAATCACCAGTGGCGGTTGTACTCTTAATGTGTTACCACCCATATAAATCAAAATAAGCCCCTTTTCAAAACAGCGATAGCATATTTTTTTGGCGATTTCAGTGGCGTTAGTTAGGCCATTCTTATCTTTTAATTCTACGCCAATGCTCAAGCCAAAACCCCTGATATCACAGATAACTGATGACTTATCGGCAATTTTCTTAAATCTCTTTTTAATGTAATCGCCCACTGTTACTGCCCTATCTAATAATTTTTCAGTTTTTATAACATCAATGGTGGCGAGTGCCGCGCTGGCACAAACTGCATTGCCCTGCAGTGTAAACAACTGCCCTGGCATTGCAATTGAATCGAATATCTCACTTCTACCGACTACCGCGCTCATTGGAAAACCCGAAGCCATTGCCTTACCCATAATAACCAAATCGGGAACTACTGCAAAGTTTTCAATGCTAAACCACTTTCCGGTTCTGCCAAAGCCTTGCTGAATTTCGTCAACCGCCAGTAAAACCCCATGCTGATCGCAAAATTGTCTTAGCAATTGCATAAAGTGTTGCGGACACGGCAATAGCCCTAAGTCACCGGCAATCGGTTCTATGATGATAAGGGCAACTTCTTCAGGTGGAATATATACTTCAAAGTGCTTTTTAAATTCTGAAAATTTTCTTTCAGAAAAAGCATGTTCTGTTTCATTTTCAAACATTTCAAATTTATTGGGATATTCGAGGTGAAAGACTTCTGGCAAAAGTGGTCCAATTTTTCGCTTCATATTGAGGTCAATCGCACTAACTGAAATCGCGCCGTAAGTTGAACCGTGATAGGCACCAACAAATGAAATAATTTTACTTCTGCCGGTGTAGGCGCGCGCTAATTTAATGGCCGAATCGACCGAATCGGAACCAGAAAAACCGAAAATAACCTTTTTAGTGAAATCACCGGGCGTTATTTTAGTAAGCGCTTCTGCCAAATCAATTTGCGGTTTCGTATAAAAATAGTCATTGGAAAAGTGAATATATTTTGCCAGCTGATCTTTAACTGCCTGTACAACAACGGGGTGATTATAACCAGTGTTGACAACGCTGGCCGAACTGATCATGTCAATGTACTGTTTACCTTCAACATCTTCAACAATGACACCTTTTGCCTGTTCTGCCACAACTGAAAAATAACTCGACCGCGTACACATTGCAATAATCTGTTCATCTCTTTCGATAAGTGCGTAATTGCTAGCTTTCATTTTAAACACCTCCAAACGGTTTAAGGTTTACAAAACTACGCAAAATGATTTCTTGATATAAGTTCATGCCTATTGGCATTTTTATTCATATTCTTTCATTTTAATTTATAGCAAGTTGCAACAGTTGTCAAGCAAAAAACTCGATTCAAGACGTTACATTTTGTCCAGAACCGAGTTTTGATTTTATTGGTTTAATATTTTTTTATACTTTGAACTCTGCTACGCTTTCTTCTAACTCACTGGCAATTTCAGCAAGGTTTTCGCTACCCTGCGAAATATTGTTAATTGAGTTAACTTGTGTTTCAACTAAAGCTGACGCCTGCTCTGTGGTAGCGGCATTCTGTTCGGCAATCGCTGACAAGTTTTGAATGACGCCAGTGACTTGCTGGGTACGCACTTCTATTTCTTGCGACGATTTGTTAACCTCTTCAACGATTTCATTGCTCTTTTCAACCGCTTGTTCGATGTCGTTAAACCTTTCTTGAGTTACTTTGGCTTTTTCATTTTGTTCATTCATTTGTTCACTAACGACATTCATGGCGCTAACTGCACTACCAGTTTTGCTCTTAAGCTCGTCAATAATGCTTCTAATTTCTTCGGTAAAACGGGTTGAATCTTCAGCTAATTTGCGAATTTCTTCGGCAACAATTGCAAAGCCTCTGCCCGCTTCGCCAGCACGCGCTGCTTCAATAGCCGCATTAAGTGCCAGTAAGTTGGTTTGGTCGGCGATTGATTGTATCATTTCACTTGCCTTTGAAATCGATTCGGCACTTTGATTTGTTTCGTTGATAATGGTATTGACAAAGACCGACTGTTCTTTATTTTCATTGGCGATGGCAAGCAAGTCGTCTAGTGCAACTTTACCCTCTTCACTACAATTATTAATATTGTCTATCGCATTAGATAATTCTGCCAAGACTTTTATCATGTCGCTTAAGCGCATTGTAATACTTTCAACATTTTGTGCCGCATCACTAGTGTTTTGCGCTTGCTCAATGGCGCCTTCGGCGATATTCTCAACTGCATTGGCCACCTCACCAGCTGATTCATTAGCTGTTTGTGCCGTTGCAGTTAATTCTTGTGAAGTCGCAGCAGTATCACGCGCATGATGCGTAATGCGTGCGACTAGATTTCTCAAATTTTGCTCGGTAATTGTAATTGTTTCAACTAATCTACCGAATTCATCTTGTCTATCTCTGTGTTTAAATACGGGATCGTCGTCTCTAACTGTTAAATCAAAATGTCTAAATTTATCAAAATAATTATCAATATCGACAATTGGTCTGCTTAATTTTTTGCCAACTAAATACCCGAAAAAACCAATTATAATGAACAATATAGCACCAGCGATCGCCGTCTTTACAATAATAGCATTAATTCTATTTTGCACTTCGGAACGCTTTGCACTACTGACAAATACCCAACTGGTACCTTCAATTTTCTCAATTTCAGAGTACATTTTAGCACCCTTAAAGCTATACTCTACCTTGGCACTACCCTCATTAAAGGCTTTTTGCACAATCTCGATAATTGGCTTAATACCTGGTTCACTTTTTACCATTTCATTTAAATTTTGATTTGCTTTACTATGATCTTTATGTGCAACGACATCCATATTGCTACTAATAATGTAACTATAGCCCGTTTCACCGACAGAAACTTTGGTTAAATAGTCTGAAAGCACTTCGGTTGTAAGGTCAATACAAAAAGCGCCGTCAATGTTACCTTTATCATCTTTATAAGGCACAGCAATAGTAATACAATATTCGCCAGTTAAAGCATCAACATAAGGATCAATTATATCAATTTCGCCACCGAGCGCTTTAGCAAAGAATTTAATATTTTTGGCTGTAGTAATATTAATATCCTCGCCAAAGGCAATTAAATCGGCGTTTTGTTTAACATAGTATAAATTTAAAAATCTATTGTTTTTGAAAACCTGCTGCATTTTCTTTTGAATTGTTTTATCAGTAAATGATTTTGTCAAGTCGACCATTTCACCAAGCCCCTGTAGTCTTCTGATTTCAGAATTAAAATGATCACTGAAAGCTCTGGCATTTGACAAGGAATAGGCCCTAATGACGTCATTTTGAATATATATCATATCTTTTTTGGCGATATAAATTGAAATTATATTCGAAAATAGCACACTAATTAAAACCATTTTTAATATTGTTAATGTTATTATTCTGGCAACAGAACGTTTTGTTGTTCTTTTACTTCTTCTAATGATGCGTTTTTTCTGCTTGCTCTTAGATGGCATTTTACCCCCCTCCCAAAAAATTTAGGAAACTAATCAGTTTGTAAATAAATATTGCAAATTATTCACTTCATCAATTATGTTTATCGGCAATTAAATAAAAATATTTAAAAAAATAGCATTTGGTCATCAAAAAAGTCCAAATGCTTATTAAATAGTATCGTAAGTAATCTTAATTATTAATTAAGCGGCTTTTGATCGCTGACAACCGCCGATGGGCGATTAATATTGACAACAAAGACTTGATAAGGATCAATGCCTTTCTTTTTGAACATTTCAATTAATGCTTCACTACCATGTTCTAATTTATAATTAATTTCTTCTTCGTAAAGTGGTATTAAATTATAAAAATTAACTTCTTCGCCATTGTCTAATTTACAGACATCAGCACCACCTTCAGCCAATGCTGGCGTCAATAACATGACAGCTGCAAAACGATCCATCTCGGCAAATGACCCACCGTTGGGTACCGAATGACCATAGCCCAACCATGTGTTTTGTTCAATCGGCAACCGCGCCATAATTTTAAGCCAGCGCAGTGGCCAATAATTAACTTCCGCATCATCTTTTATATCCCAATTTGGTGGCAAATGAATCATCATTTCAGCACGCGAAATATTTAAATGGCTAAATTGTTGCGGCACATTCATCAAAAAAGCGCCCATACCGGTTGTCACCAATGTATAGTAGTTGCGCTGCTCATTTGGTTCAATAACGTGAATATCAACGTGTATATCAGGCGAAACCAACTCGTGAAATACACTCTCTATCTTGCCAAAATACTTTTCAATATGTGCTTCAACTGCATTCAGTTGTCTTTCGTCGTAGACAATCGGTGCAAAGTCCTCATTATTGTTTTCTGTATTAGTTATCGCATAAACGGTGGCATTTTTACGGAAGACACTAACCGATAAATCTTTAATTTCTATGTCTTCAAGCAAATTTTCAATTTGACGCATAAACGATCTAAAATCGTAACTGATTAGATCAATATACGAATAATGATTACCAGTAGCACCACCAATTAATACGACATCTTCACCATAATGCGCCGCAATGCGGTCTTCGATTTTAGCTCTAAAATTGACAATTTCTTTTTTATCAATTTCACTATTATCGTAGTATAAGAAAAAATAAACAATGCCATTACCTAAATTATTGCTCACAATATCGTCTTCAGCTTGATAATACTGATTGATTAAACTGCCATTTATCGCATTACCAATGACGACGTCTTCACGCAAAGCATTAAATGCTTCAAACTGCATTTGGTAAGCCATATAGTTTTCTTCAGGGTAATTAGGCGACGCTTTGTAGTCGTTATTTAATTGTTCAAAAGTTACTTTCAGCGGCTCAGCTAAATCGCTCTTCGTAGTCTCGATGTCAACGCCATTACAATGCTGCATCATAAACAGCTCGCCAAAAAAAGTATCTGTGTAAATATAAGCCATATGTAGCGCCTTGTTTTGGTCTTGTTGGTATAGTTCTGCCAATGCATCATTGTAAAGAAACAATCTAAAGCTTTCATTTTGTTCTTTTTCAATACGGCAATAGGTATCTTCTGGCGACAGTTTAACGTCAAACATTTCAATACCCATTGGCATGGCACTTCGACCGATTGTAAAATACCACTTATCAAACTTTGGTGCCTTTTTTACTAAGTATTTAATGGCAATTAAGGCATCGAGCATACCATTGGGCGACAACACTAAATGCGCGCTATCATCGTGCACACCAACTTCAAAGTCAATAAAATCGAATTTGGGCCAAAATAGTTCATTAAGTGCTGACATTAATTGAGATATATCTGATTTAGCTAGCTCAAACAATTCGTCTTGACGTTCGGTGAAATCTTGCCAAAATAACTTAACGCGTTCTTTAAAAGGTGTAATTTGCAGCGGCATGCTGATCATTTTATGACATTGTTCAATAAAGTAGTCGACATTTTCTTCATCATTATTGAGCATCTTACAGTGTTCAAAAGCAGCTAGAGCCTCGTCGTATTTGTCCATGTAAAACAAGCTATAACCCACCCGAAAATGCCAAATTGATTGGTCTTTACACTGCTCTTCAATTGACATCAGCAACGCGTGCGCAATGTATTCAGAACCGTATTCTAAATTGTTATAAGCGCGAGCGAGCAAACTAGTTACTTCTACCGTTCGCTGATCACCACATTCATTTTCTATCAATTCTATGATTGCTTGGTGTTGGTCATCTTGATGCAATGAATTGATTTTTTCAATTAATTGTGTTTCTGTTAAATTTTGGGCCATTTTTCCTCCTAATTACTTGCAATAGTTTGTTGATAGCGGGCGCTAATTTGTCGCTTTAACGCCTCAATAGTGCCATTATTGTCTATTAGAACATCCGCCAACTTTGCTTTTTCAGCTAAGGGCATTTGTAAATCAATAATGCGTGTTGCCTCTTTAAGTGATAGGCCATCGCGCTGGCAAAGCCTTTCTATTTGGCGATATCGATCAACCATCACCAGCCAAACCTCATCACAAAGTGTCTGCAAGCCAACTTCAAATAGTAGCGGAATATCTAACACGATAAACGGAATGTCAACACTTTTTTGTAAAATAGCAATTTGTTTTTTAAACGCAACAATAATTGCCGGGTGCGTAAATGATTCTAGTTTTTTTAACTGCTCCTTATCGCGGAATACAATGGCGCCAAGCGCCTTGCGATCAATTTGCCGATCAGCCATCAGTATCGACTGGCCAAAATAGGCCACTATTTGATGGTAAGCCGGTTGCCCAACTGCAACCACTTGGCGGGCAATAACATCGGCATCAATAACTGCCACACCACAAGCGCGAAGTAAATTTGACACCGTGCTCTTACCAGTGGCTATTCCACCGGTTAAACCAATCACTCGCTTTTTATTTGGCGTCATACCAGCTGTCCCCTGTTTGCATATCAACAACTAATGGTACACTTAAATCGGCCGCTTCGCGCATACACTTTCTAAGCAATTTTTTAACGCGTTCCAGTTCGTCTGGCACTGTGTCGATAATCAGTTCATCGTGAACCTGAAGTATCAATTGACTTTTTAGCTCTTCATCTTTTAAAGCGTAATAAACTTTAACCATTGCCAATTTAATAATATCAGCCGCCGTACCCTGAATGGGCGTGTTCATCGCCATGCGTTCGCCATATTGGCGTATATTATAATTTTTATTTTTTATCTCCGGAATAAAACGCTTGCGTCCAAATAACGTTTCGGCATAGCCAGTTTCTTTACACTGCTCAATGGTTCCGCTCATAAACGACTTAACATTGGGATACTTTTTGAAGTAGTTATCAATATAGTTTTTGGCCGTTTTGCGATCAATGTGCAAGTTTTCCGACAAACCGTAGTCGCTCATACCGTAGATAATGCCAAAATTGACTGCTTTTGCCCTACTGCGCAGTAGTGGTGTTACTTGATCTAGTGGCGTTTCAAATACCTGTGCGGCCGTTAAGGCGTGTATATCAATATTTTCGGTATAAGCTTTTTTAAGTGTTGGATCATCCGACATATCGGCCAAGATGCGCAGTTCAATTTGTGAATAGTCGGCATCGACTAGTGTACAGCCAGCACTGGCCACAAACACTTTGCGAAAGCGCCTACCCAGTTCTAATTTTACAGGTATATTTTGCAAGTTTGGCTCGGTGCTAGATAGGCGACCTGTCGCTGCCACGGTTTGATTTAAGCTGGAGTGAATTCGCCCTGTTTTCGGGTTGACAACAGCGCGCAGACCATCAACATAGGTCGACTTTAACTTAGTATAGGTACGATAATCGATTACTTTAGGAATAATCGCATGGTCGTCAAATAGTTTTAACAGGACATCATGACTGGTTGAATAGCCAGTTTTGGTTTTTTTCACAACATAAAGCCCTAGTTCTTCAAATAAGACAACACCCAGTTGTTTAGGCGAATTAATATTAAACTGATGTCCCGCCATGTCGTATATTTCAGTCTGGATTTGTTCTATCAAAACTGTTATCTCTTCATCTAATGTGTCAAGCTCTGCCAAGTTGACATTAAAGCCTAAGTATTCCATATTAGCTAAAACTTCAACTAAAGGCATTTCGATATCATCAAATAAGCTCATTAAATTTAGCTCGTTTAGCCGATTGGCAATTGGCTCGTATAACATTGCAATTGCGTTAAGCGATGCTGCTACATAGCTAAGACAAGCCGCTTGTTCAGCTTCAGCTACTGCAATGCGCTTAGCACCTTTGCCAATTAGCTCTACTTCAGTTGGCATTGACAGCCCCAAAAAGTCGAGCGCTAAATCGCTCAGTGCATAGCTTCGTCGATTGGCGTCAACTAAATACATTGCAATTTCTAAGTCAAAAATAGGTTTAATATTAGCGATGCCATAGCGCTTAAATATTAACAGTTCACGCTTTAAATCATGACCAACCAGTTGAATTTCAGACTGCAATGCAGTTGATTTTAAAAAACTAAGACAGTACTTAATACCACCGCCATAAAAAACTGCCGCCTTACCAGCAGCATCAGCGACGCCAATATAAGAAAGTTTATCATCAACCAAATTAACTTTATCATAAAGTGTAAAAATTCGTATTGGTCTGGTAAAGTCAAAGTTACCAAAAAACTGAATACAGAGATCTTCATCGGCAATTTCTAATACAGAAATTTGCTGCGCTTCATCAGCGCCCATTTGCGCACCGTGTTGCGCACTTAGGCGCTGCAGAAAACTGTGTAATTTATACTTTTGATAAAGTGCGACCAGTTGCGCAATATCGGTACTTTCTAAAGTGAAATCTTCAAGCGATAGGTCAACTGGCACATCTTTGATAATCGTCGCCAATTTTTTAGACAGTACTGCCTGTTCAGCATATTGTTCAACTAAATTTCTTATTCTGGTGTTTTCTATTTGATCAGCTCGCGCAATTAAATCTTCGACGCTATCAAACTGTTTAAGCAACTTGTTAGCCGTTACTTTACCAACTTTGGGAATGCCGGGAATATTATCAGAGCTATCACCCATTAGTCCCTTTAAATCGACCACGCGATTTGGCAAAACACCGATATCTTCTCTGACGGCATCAGCTGTATAAATCATCTTATTTTTTGTGCCGTGGTAATAGACAAAGACCTTGTCGTCGACCAATTGTAAGGCATCTTTATCACCCGTCAACAAATAGGTCGTCACACCTTGTTCTGTTAAATATTTAGCTGCTGTCCCCAATAAATCATCAGCCTCAAAGCCCTGTAAAGACATGCGTTTAACACCCATTGCGTCTAATATTTCTTTTAATATAGGCAATTGCATCGCCAGCTCATCTGGCATCCCCTTGCGCCCAGCCTTGTAATCACTATAATCGTCATGGCGAAAAGTTGGCCCCTTCAAATCAAATGCCACCGCCACATAATCGGGTTTTAGTTCTTCATAAATACTATGATAGATATTTAAAAAACCATAAAGTGCATTGGTCGGAAAGCCATCGGGCGTCGCCATGTTTCTGATGCCAAAAAAAGCGCGATTAATAATACTATTGCCGTCGATAATCAATGCTGTTTTTCCCATTTGTTCTCCCTTACAAGATATAGAGTATTATGCCGAGAAATTGCACAAAACTCGCCACTAACACAAAGACGTGAAAGACATTATGCATGTAGCGTTTGCGCTTACCAATGCCATATAATACGGCGCCTATCGTATAGAGTATGCCACCGATTAACATGTAAGTAAAGCCATTTGCACCCAAGCTGGGCATAATAATCGGATAAAAGAGCATTATCATCCAACCCATAAAAATATAACAAACCATCGAAATTACTTGAAAACGCCTTAAATCGATTGCCGTCAACGTTATGGCAATAGCGGCTAGCCCCCATTGCAAGCCAAAGACCAGCCAGCCCCACATTGGAAAATGCGAACGAATTGCAATGAGCGCAACCGGTGTATAAGTGCCAGCAATTAAAAAATAAACGGCACAGTGATCAAATATTTGAAATAGTCGCTTGGCAAAGGGATGCGTTAGCCCATGATAAATGCTCGACATGGTATAAAGTAATATCATACTTATGCCATAAATGCTGCTGGCAATAATGCCCAAAGCATCATGATGATAGGCCGAAATGGCAACGCAGATAATCAAAGCAAATAGGCCAAATGCCGCACCTATAATGTGCGATATCATATTAAATAATTCTTCACCTTTAGTATAATTTGGTAGTTTTCGATCAATTAATCTCGTACGCATTGTGCCTCCTAACTTCGTTGATAAACTAATTTATCGTCAATATAAACACTTTTTATATGATTTTCATGTGGTTTTTCAATTGCCTGTTCAAGTGGCATGTCCAATTGAAGCCATGCGTTTGGTCGTACCGTCGTATAATTGGCAACGGCGTCTTTTAAGGATATCGCCTCACTGGGTAAATAAGTAATTGGCGAATCATGTAATGTTTTACGTTTTACAGCACAGTATAGGCCTTTGATAACATCAGGTGTATCAATTGGCGCATCAGAACTCATCAATATTGGAATGCCCAGTTGCTGCATACTATTAAATGCATACGACTGTTCAGCGCGTATCTTACCAACGCGTTGGTAGACAATTTTAGCGTCTTCGTGTATAAAAATTGGCTGAATATAAGCACGTATACCCAATTTAGCCATTCTATCAAGAATATCAGGTGCCGTTATTTGACAGTGAATAATGCCACATTTTGCCAAATAGTCAGCTGTGGCATCGAGCCCTTGATATGCATCCAAAACCCTTTCAATAGCACGATCACCAATGGCATGTACAACCAAAGGTAGATTTAAGGCATGGGCATTTTTAAAATCTTTTTTAAGTTCAGCGTCGCTTTGCAATGCAATGCCCGAAGTTGTCATTTTATCGCTATAAGGCGCTCTTAAATGTGCTGTTCTAGCGCCCAATGACCCATCTGTAAAGCGCTTAACAGAAGTAATTGAGATTTTTTCTGACACCATATTGTCAATGTAGTTACGCAATGCAACAAGGTCATTAACATTGGCTTGAAATTCTATTTTAAGCAGTAACTCACCACTGCGTTCTAACGCTAAATAGGCATCAATTACCTCGTGCCAAGCAATATTGGGGAAAATATTGCAATCTTCGACATGTGCTTCAACAATACCTTTGCTAAGTAAGTCGGCTTGCGCTTTTAAGATATATGCTTTAACATTTTCAAGCGTTTCATCATAAAAGCCCTGTTGGTAAATTAAAAGACGTGCCCTTTCGCGAAAGATACCGGTTGGCTTGCCATGTTGGTCGACGTCAATCATACCGCCGTCAACTTGCTTTACTATTTTATCCAAACCCAATTTTTCGATGACAAAACTGTTAACCACCGTAACATGTCCACAAATACGCGACAACAAAACTGGTTTATCAGTCGCAATTTTATCTAAATCATAGCGATTAGGGTAACGCTTTTCGGTAAAATTTTCTTGATTCCAACCGAATGCTTCGATGCGTTTACAGGCGTTTTGTCCCTTTAATATTGTAATCATTTCAGCAATACTTGTAACATTGCGCAGGTCACATATATTTAACAATTTTCCATACTCTACCAGATGCAAATGGGCGTCACGAAAGGCCGCTATCTTATAGTTATCAGCTGTATTAGTTCTATCATTTTTCATATAATCAGCGCATCCTTTTTAGCAATTTGTGCACGGTGTCACAATTATTCTAAGGTTATGTTTATTTTTATTTTTTTTGTTCTATGATATAATCTATTATACACCAAGTTGGCAAGATATTAAAGCAATAGCCATGCATCACTATCAACCAAAAACGTAAACTTTTGCAAAATATTTTAACCCAGATTAACTGTACACTGTCATAAATAGGGTGCCAAAAAAATTTTGGATAAAAAATAATTTTCTTGTGATACTATTTATTTTATTATAAAATTAAATTATAAAAATGTAATGTATTGTAACGAGAATGGCTTGTTATAAATATTTACACACATTAAAGGAGGTTTTATGAGTCATAATGTAGACAAGAAGAATCTGTATCAGCTTGAAGGCCGCGTACCTTTAAAAGACGCAATCCCCCTGGGGATGCAACACATTTTAGCAATGTACGCCGGGAACTTAGCGCCTCTTCTAGTGGTTGTCGGCGTCATCAATGGCAATACAGATGCCGGATTGCCGCTGGTTTCATTACTGCAAAATGCAATGTTTGTATCTGCCTTTGTTACGCTTGTCCAATTATACCGCATCTGGAAAGTAGGCTCTGGGTTGCCAACTGTAATGGGTACTAGCGCTGGCTTTATACCGGTAGGTATCGCAGTGGGGATGTCATCTGGCTATGGTGCTGTTATGGGTGCAACATTAATTGGTGGTCTGGTTGAGTTTGCACTGGGCTTTATTATTAAACCACTGCGCAAGTTACTGCCCCATGTCGTAACTGGCACCGTTGTTACAACACTTGGTATTTCATTAATTGGCGTTGGTATTCAATTTGTCGCCGGTGGCGTTGGGCAACAATCTAATCCCGAGTTTGGTTCTTTTATGAACCTTGGTATTGGATTATTCGTCTTTATTGTCATTATCGCACTACGTCAGGTTAAAAACGAATTTATCAGTGTTTCTTCAATTTTAATTGGTATTATTGTCGGTTATATCGTCGCAATTATAATTGGTATGGTCAGCTTTGAACCGGTTGCAAACGCCGGTTGGTTCGCTTTGCCAAAGCCAATCTTTATGATGAAAGAATTTAGTTATCAATTTGAATGGTCCGCCATTGTTCAATTCTTGCTTGTTTACTTAGCGACAACTGTTGAAACAATCGGTGACAACACAGGTATTGCCGTTGGTGGCTTAGGCCGTGATATTACCGATGACGAACTACAAGGCGCTGTCTTTGCCGATGGTTTTGGCAGTTCTTTCGCATCATTATTTGGCGTTATGCCCAACACATCGTTTAGCCAAAACGTCGGTATTATCGGCATGACAAAAGTTGTCAACCGCTTTACGATTATGACAGGTGCAGTATTTTTGATGCTCTGTTCATTTATTCCTAAATTGGGTGCGTTAGTGTCGACAATTCCGAACCCTGTACTGGGTGGTGCTGTGCTATTAATGTTTGCCATGATCACGATGAGTGGGCTTAACTTACTTTATCAAGATGGCAAAATTACTGATCGCGATATGATTATCGTAGCAGCCAGCTTGGGCGTTGCCTTTGGCCTTAGCAATGTGCCTGAAGTGATGCGCTATTTACCAGAGTGGTTCCAAAATATGTTTAAGCAAGCCATCGTTGGTGCATTTGTAACGGCGACAATTCTCAATTTAGTATTGCCAAAAAAACCTGCTAATGAAACTGAATAATTTTTAGATTAATTAAAAGAGCGACTACACCTCAGATGTGTGGTCGCTTTTTTATTAGAAAAACGAGATCACGACTCAAAATGACATCATTAAAAATTGTCACTTACTTTTCCAAAACCGTAACGCTTAGCGACAATGCAACTGGATCGAACGTCACTTCAATTGACTTTTCTTCACTAACTAAACCCTTAAGATAGAGCTCGGCAATTTCATCTTCAAGTAAGCGTTGAATTTTGCGCCGTAATGGTCTAGCACCGTATTTTTTGTCATAACCCTGCCGCGCTAAATAGCGCTTAGCTTCGTCGTCAACGTGAACAATAATGCCCTTTTCGCTAGCATCGCGATAAATATCTTTTAGCTGTAAATCTACAATTTTGAGCATATCTTCTCTTGTTAAGTGATCAAAGGCAATAATTTCATCGACACGATTTAAAAATTCTGGCTTAAAGTAGTTTTTTAGTGCCTCAAGTAGGCGTGTTTTTTGTTTAACCGATTCGTCGGCATTAAAGCCAATGCCACTCGACTTTAAATGACTACCGGCATTAGATGTCATAATGATAACCGTGTTGTCAAAGAACACTGTTCGACCTTGACTATCGGTTAATCGGCCGTCTTCAAGTATCTGTAATAGCATATTAAACACATCGACATGTGCCTTTTCAATTTCGTCAAATAGTATTACCGAATAGGGCTTGCGACGAATGCGCTCGGTCAGCTGACCGCCTTGATCGTAACCGACATAGCCAGGGGGCGCACCAATTAGTTTTGACACGGTGTGCTTTTCCATATATTCGCTCATATCGAGGCGAATAAGTGATTCTTCGGAACCAAATAGTTCTTCGGCTAAGGTCTTGGCTAATTCAGTTTTACCAACGCCAGTTGGACCGACAAAAATAAATGATGACGGCTTTTTGCGTTTTCTAAAGCCAGCGCGATTACGCCTTACGGAACGCGCCAAAGCGGAAACAGCTTCAGATTGGCCAATGACACGACGATGCAATCTGTGCTCTAAATCGAGTAGTTTTTTAGCCTCTTCTTCGGTTATCTTAGTAACTGGTATCTTCGTCCACGATTCAATTATTTTTGCAACATCTTCGACCGTCATCAAACGGTGACCTGCTGTTTTTTCAAGTTCTTGCAATTTTTGAAAAAGTCGAATTTCATCAACTTTATAACGCGCAGCATCTTCAAAGCGATCGTTTGCCGAAGCATCTTCTTTTAAATCGACGACCTTTTTATACTGCAACTTAACACGCTTTAACTGCGCAATGTTGTCGTTGTGCAAGTTAATCATGGCACCGGCTTCGTCAATGACGTCAATTGCCTTATCTGGTAAAAAGCGGTCAGCGACATAACGATCAGACAAAATAACAGCTTGTTCTAAAACGTCGTCTGGTATCAGCGTGTGGTGATAATCTTCATAATAACCGACAACGCCCTTTAATATCTCAATGCTCTCTTCAACCGTTGGTTCATCGATAATTACCTTTTGAAAGCGTCTCTCTAAAGCGGCGTCTTTTTCAATGTGCTTACGGTATTCTTCAAGTGTCGTAGCGCCGATCATCTGAATATCGCCTTTGGCAAGTGCCGGCTTTAAGATGTTGGCTGCGTTCATTACGCCACCGTGCACTTCGCCAGCACCCATAATGTTATGTACTTCATCGATTACTAAGATAATATTACCCGTCGTTTGGGCCTCTTTAATAATTGCCTTCATACGCCCTTCAAACTGACCTCGAAACTGCGTGCCGGCAACAATCGCCGTTAAGTCGAGTAAATATATTTCGGCATCTTGCAATTTTTCGGGCACTTTTCCCTCAACAATGCGCAGTGCCAAGCCTTCAGCGATCGCCGTTTTACCAACACCGGGTTCACCGATCAGCAGCGGATTATTCTTATTGCGACGCGATAAAATGTGCATGACGCGGTCAATCTCAGCTTGTCTGCCAACAATGGTGTCAATACGTCCTTCAGCAGCACTGGCATTGAGATTTTCAGCAAATTTTTCTAAGTTTTTGCGCTTTTTTAATTTGCGTTTATCGTTGTAAGGGCGCTTTTTCTCTCTGTCTTGTTCGGTTTGTTCGGTTTGTTTAAAGTCGCCTGTTTGCTCATTTGTCGCTTCAATCGTTTCACTAATATCGTCTTCTTCTGAAAAATTATCATCAAAAGCACCGCCTGTCATCATATTGAAAAGCGGGTTATTTTCCAGTTCATCAGGATCTTGATTATCGATAAACTCTTGCATTTGACGTGATAAATTATCGATTTCATCCGGTGACAGATTGACCTGTTTCATAATTTCATCGAAAATTGGAATATCCATTTTTTGGGCACACTCCATGCAGATGCCCTGCATTTCAGTTTTGCCATTGACGATTTTTGTGGTATACATCACCGCTATATTCTTGTTACATACTGAACACTTTTTCATTTGAACTCCTAATTGCTCGTCAACAAATCTAATCCGTATTTGAGGTATGGCTATAATTTAACATGGCTTTATGACGTAACTATGAACAGAATAAGACAATCTCGTTAAACATATTGGTCTATTTATTTTGAAGGAATAAATATTTCAACCCGCCTATTGGCCTGCCGACCCGATGGATTATCTGAGCCGTCGGCGTTTTCATTTGGCGCAACTGGCTTGCTTTCGCCAAATCCAATTGCCTTTAAACTGGCCACAACGCCTAGCTGTTGCAGATAGTCTTGTACCGAATTAGCACGCTTTTCAGAAAGTGCAAAATTATAAGCTTCATCACTTTTCGAATCGGTATGGCCATGTATTTCAAGCGCGCCAATATTAAATTGGCCAATTGCTTCTGCAACCTTTTCAATTGCCACTTTGCCGGCTGGACGCAGTTCGTACTTATCAAAGTCAAACAGTATGGCATCTTCAAAGATAATGCGCAAGCCGCATACATTGGGGCGTTCTAATTTTTCAAGTGGAGGCAATTTGCCAATTAATGGCACTTTGGCAAGCGGCTTGGCCGCAACGGTCTTAGTTTGATCGCCAGCAGTAATCATCGCTTGGCCATGTGCAATAATAATCATTAAGTCGTCGCTTGAAAACTGTGCGTTGTCTTCGTCGGCATAAACCATACTGTATTGGCTACTCGTAAAAGTGCCAGACCGTTCGCCATTAATAGTCAACGTGATCTCACCATGGCTATAAGTACCCGTGCCATCGGGCATTCGCGTGAGGCTAATGTCTCTATTTTCGTCTTCAATAACACCGCTTCCGTCGGGCATAATTGTTGCCATCACACCATCTTTATCAATAACGCCACCGCCGTCACCAGTGATAACAGCCGTTAAATTATCGCTGTTTAAAACACCCGCACCTGAACTGTCGATAACGCCACTACCAGCATCGCTATTGATAACTGATGCCTCATCATTTGATACAATAAAATCAGAGATGTAAACCAAACCATTGCCATCGCAGCTAGCGGGCTTTACCGAAATACCCGGTACACTTTCAAATTTCTCTTCAATTGCCTCTAAAAGTGCCTGCTGTTCCTCGTTATAACTCGGTATTGTCGGTATTTCGACTAGCGGAATTGGCGGTATTTCACCAATTTCATAGCCAGGTACAGTAAATTTCGATAAGTCTTCTGCCGCTTCAGTTGATTCGCTACTGGCTACTTCTGTCGTTTCAGCGCTAGCTGTTTCTGCTGTTGAAGATTCATCTGTCATTGTTGTGCTGGCAGCTTCAGTTGTCTTACTTGCTTCTGTCGTTTCAGTTTGATCATCAACTGCCTGTTGCTTAACAGTTGTCGTCGTTTCATTGCTCTGTGAAGTAGAACAAGCGATTAACGAAATAGCCATGAGCCCAATTAGTAAAAACAAAGATAATTTTTTCATTTTTCGCCTCCTTATTTGGCTGATTCAACCCATTTGTTGCATACCCAAAAATCACCACTCACTACGCTTTTCTAATGTAATGCTAATATGAACGATACCGATTTGCCAATGCTTCATTCGATAAGTTTTGCTTTAACTGTTCAATTTCAACTAATAGACGCCGTTTGTCTTTATTTAATACGCCGCGCAATTGCACGTAATTTGAATTATGGTTAGCTCTAAAAAGCGTGCCCGACAATTCTAGATTTTCTAGAATAAGACGTGCTTCTTCAAGTATCTCAAGTGGCGTCAACAACTGAAAACTACCCTTATCAACTTGCTTTTTAAGTGGCGTACCAGGTCTGACCATTAAGGTCATCAGTGCCAAATATTCAGGATTAACCACATTTAAAACACGTGCCGATTCTAAGGCGTGTTCTACACTGTACTTGACACCACCTAAGCCCAAAATAATAATTGCCGAATGCTTAATGCCGGCCGCTCTTAATTTTTGGCCCGCTTCAACAATATCTTCAGCCGTACAGTTTTTATTAACCATCTTAAGTACTTTATCAGAACCAGATTCAATGCCAATATAAACTTGCCTTAATCCGCGATCGCGCAGTTTAATTAAATCTTCAATTGATTTATTATTGACATCTTTTGCGGTGGCATAAACCGCTACGCGCTGTAGATGATCATAATTTTCGTCAAGTACATCTAGCAACATCTGCAAGTAATCCGTCTTGAGGCAAAGCGCGTTGCCGTCTGCTAAAAAAACACGCTCAACGACAGATTTATGCGGATATTGCCTAATGTCTTCTAACACTTCTTCAGCTGGTCGCAATGCAAAGCGTTTATTTTTGTACATATCACAAAATGTACAGGCATTGTGTGCACAACCATAAGTAATTTGCAATATTAAACTACGTGCCTCGCTAGGCGGACGATATACATCGCCATAATATCTCATATTATTAAGCCTCTCATTTTCATTTAAAATCATTTATCAAAACGCACTTCATCTGATATAATTATAAACGATAGCGCTTTGTTTTTTTTATTAATTAATAGTAATATTATGATTATGCTATTTCAACCGTCTCTATAATCTGATATAATCTGAATCCGAGTTGTTGTCAATTATAATTAGAAAAAAGTTGATAACTCTCAAGTTAAACTTTTTTAACAACGAAAAACACCTTAAAATCAACTTCACTTTTTCATTTAATCTGCCGATAATTATTCAGTGGGATTATCGAGGTAAACTATGAATCGAATTAGTATAAAATATAAAATTGTCATACTTGTCTTTAGCGTTATTGTTAGTATCACGCTACTACAAACCAATTACATTTTTAGAAGCTTAGAAAATGAAATGCATCGACTGATCGAAAAGTCGCTCATTCAAAAGGCAATCGATGCTTCACAGCGCGCATCAACGCTTGTAGAACTGCACTTTAAATACCTTAACGACTATACTAAAACCTATAGTATTCAAGAACTTAAAGACCTCGTCAAACCAGAAAGTGATCGACCATTACAGCTTTCAACATTTTGCAAGATGAACTTTATCGATGTCGATCGCAAAGAAGCACATACCGAAAAAGTTTACGATGCTCACTTTTTACCTTATTATAACGCGTTTAATGGGCGACGCTATCTTGGCAAACCGCAATACGATGCCGAACTAGAAAAATATATCATTACTTTTTCTGTTCCCGTATATAAAGATAATATCTTCTCCGGCGTATTAATCGGCTATGTGGATTCTAAAGATTTTTCACAAGTATTAAACAATCATTTGGGTTATAATTATGACAGTAGTTATGCCTATATTGCCGACAGCGACGGTGATTTTATTGCGCATCATGACCATTTATATGTTGAAGATCAATTTAACATTAATGATTTCGGTACTTCTACAAGTTCTCCCGAAAGAAAATTTAACAATTTAAAATACTTTTTCAAACACAGCATTATCAAACATTTCGGCATAGGATCTTATTTGAAAAATAATAGTGAGGTTCTGGTATCTTTCTGCAAAATTGACTTTACAAACTGGCGCGTCTATTTTGTCACGAATAAAAATATCGCCTTTGCCAGCGTCACCGACATCAAACAAATATTTATCGTAATGAGTATCATCGCCACCATTATTAGTTTATTGGCAGCATTGGTTGTCGCAAGCCGTATCGCCAACCCGCTTATCAGACTTTCTAATAAATTTATCAAGGCCTCAAAAGGTGATTTAAGCGTGCGTGCAGACCATGTTTCAAATGACGAAATCGGCGTGGTTTCACAAAATTTTAATCAATTGATGTCGCAGATCAATCAATTGACATTTTATGATGCTTTAACAACTCTACCAAATTCAAATGTGTTGATGCAAGACATCAATTATCCGAAAGCTGATACGGTTGCAACAACAGATACCCTAGCACTTATCTCGATTGATCGATTTACCCGCGTTAACGAAATATATGGTATGGAAATCGGCGACAAGATATTAATTGCCATTACACGCCGCTTAAAAAAATTACTCAAAGATAATCACCGCGTCTATAAGGGCCGTGGTGATGAATTTTTCATCGTCTTTCAAGACGTCGATATCATTGAATCTGAAATACTGACGCAAAAAATAATTGACGTGTTATGTCATCCCTATATCTTTAATGGCAATCATATTGCCTTAACACTCAGTATTGGTTTAGTTCATTATCACGTCAATAGTGTGGCCGCTAGCCAATTAATGAATAATTTAACCCATGCCAACATACTCTCGAAAGCGAATCGTGCGAGTGCTTGGAATTGGTATAGTCCCAACACCCATCAACTCGATAAGAAACGGGCCAAAATTGAAACAAAATTATTTAGCGCCATAAAAAACAATGAATTTCATTTGGTATATCAACCAATTTTCTCAATAAAAAATAAAATTACAGTTGGCGCCGAGGCGCTTATAAGATGGAATAATACCGAAATGGGTGCTGTATCAACTGAACACTTTATTGCCATAGCTGAAGAAAACGGCTTTATAAAAACAATTGATCGTTGGGTTTTTGAAACAGCTTGTCAACAACTATGCGAATGGAAAAATGCAATTAACATATCCGTTAACGTTTCGGCAATAACCTTTGAAGATACTAAATTTATTGATTTTATCGATAAAATGCTCAAGACATACCCGATAGAACCACAAAAGCTACATATTGAGCTAACTGAGAGAATAATAATGAACCGCCCTGCCGAAACAATTGAAAAGATGAACGCACTTAATCAATTGGGCATTCGCTTTGCACTCGATGACTTCGGTACTGGCTATTCTTCGATGAACTACTTATTTAAATTGCCAATTGAGATCGTTAAAATCGATCGATCGTTTGTCAACAACATTGGTCGTGATTTACAGGCTACCGCCATTGTCAACGCCATAATCAACATGTGCCAAGAAATTGGCCTGTCAGTATTGGCTGAAGGTGTTGAAACGCTAACCGAAGTGAATTATTTGAGCGACAAAGATTGTACACTTGCGCAAGGTTATTTCTATGACAAGCCGTTAATGGTTAAAGACTTTGAAAAACAACACATCTTGGAAACAAAAACGGTATAGAGCGGAGGCCACTGATGCTAAAATTAATCAGCAATATTAGTTTTGCCTATAGTTTAATCGTCGGCGCTGTTATCATCTATCAACGCTTACAAATTTATTTCAATGGCGGTGCTTGTCCATTGCCAACACAACGCCCGTGGCTATATTCGGCTATCTTTGCGGCGCTCTTATCGATTGTGTTAAGTTATATTGGCGATAAGAATAAAAAAAATGATAAACCCGACTAAAGTCGGGTTTAAACTTTCGACAATCTTTTAGTTTGCAGCTAACAGTTCAGCTTGCCTCTGCGTATTGAGCGCATCGATAATTTCGTCGATATCGCCGTCCATAAAGGCGGCTAATTTATAGAGTGTAATTGGTATGCGGTGGTCGGTAACACGCCCTTGTGGAAAATTATAGGTTCTAATCTTACCACTGCGGTCACCGGTGCCAACCTGCGATTTACGCGTTTCAGATATTTCTGATTGCTGCTTGGCCAGTTCCATATCATAAAGGCGCGACTTTAACACCTGCATTGCTTTTTCTTTATTGGATAACTGCGATTTACCATCTTGACAGGTAACCACTAAACCACTAGGTAAGTGCGTAATGCGCACGGCTGAGTCAGTGGTGTTAACCGATTGACCACCGTTGCCTGATGATCTAAACACATCAACGCGAATGTCGTTTTGTTTTATCTCAATTTCAACATCGTCTACCTCGGGTAAAACGGCAACTGTTGAAGTCGACGTATGGACACGTCCCTGTGATTCGGTCGCCGGTACACGCTGTACGCGATGAATGCCGCTTTCAAACTTTAAGCGTGAATAGGCACCCTTACCGTTGATCATAAAGATTGCCTCTTTAACGCCACCAATACCATTATCAGAGGTTGACATCGTTTCAACTTTCCACCCTTGACGTTCAGCATAGCGCATGTAAAGGCGCTGTAACTCAGCGGCAAATAACCCTGCTTCATCACCACCGGCGCCGGCCCTAATTTCGACGATAACGTTTTTATCGTCGTTCGGGTCTTTTGGCAATAACAGTATGGTTAAATCGTCTTCAATTGCCTGCTTGATACTTTCGTTTTCTTTGATTTCTGACTTGGCTAACTCGCGATAATCTTCATCACTTTCATTTTGCAGTATTTCTTTAGCTTCTTCTAAAGCCGTCAATACGGATTTATACTCGCGAAATTTTACAATAATCGGCGATAATTCGGCGTGTTCTTTCATTAATTTTTGCCACTCTGTTTGATTGCTAATAATTTCGGGATCGGCAATTTTATGTTCTAAATCATTGTATTTTTCTTCTAAAATTGTTAATTTATCTATCACATTTTACTCCTTTACGCCATAAACGACGCGGTCTTTAGCCGCTAAATCACTTAACCATTTAATGTCTTTAAATCCGTTCAGTTTCAATATTTCAATGACATCGCCCTTTTGATTATACCCTATTTCAAAGTATAACTGACCACCCTTTTTTAAATGCCTGTGCGCTGTCGCGCTGATTCGTCGATAATAGTCTAAACCGTCATCACCACCAGCTAAAGCACTATGCGGTTCATAGTTCAGCACGTTCTTGTCAAGCGTTGTCAACTGCTGTTTATCAATATAGGGTGGATTACTGACAATAAAGTCAAACTGCACTTCTCCAAAATTACTAAACAAATCGGATTGTAATAGTTTTATACGCGCTATCACAGCACTTGAACGGGCATTTTTTTCAGCACATGTCAAAGCTGCCGCTGATATATCACTTGCCCACATCTTCAAGTGCGGCGCATGCTTGAGCAATGCAATGGCTATTGCACCACTACCCGTACCAATATCTGCACCTAATAGCTTGCGATCACCAATTTGTTCTAATATGCATTCAACTAATATTTCAGTGTCGGGGCGCGGTATCAGTACGTTTCGGTTGACTTCAAATTCTAAACCCATAAACGACTTATGACCAATAATATAGGCAATTGGTTCATGTTGTTGACGCCGGCTGATAAGCGCCATAACAGCTCTAACTTGCTGTTCACTAAGCTGCTTATCAGCCTGAGTGATCAGTTGAACATCAGTTAGCTCTAAAACATGTTGTAAAAGCAAGTCGACATCAAGCCGCGCAGTTTCCGAATGGGGCTGCAATTCGGCAATTAGCTGTTTGCGCAGAGTCGCTACAGTGGGCAATTTGGTTCACCTTCGCCCTCAATAGCCGCTTCCATTGCAGCTATTGCCACGGCCAACTGTTTTAAATTAGGTTCGCGCGTCGTTAAACGCTGCATCCATAGTCCCGGTTGACTGAGCGCATTTAAAAACCAATTGTCGTATTTGGCCGACAACTTTAAAACTTCGTACGAAATGCCGGCTATTAATGGCATGAGCACAATTTTCATAATGACACGATTGATAATTGACGACCATGTAACAAATGAAAATACCACAATGCTAATCGTCAAGACAAATAGTAAAAAGCTGGTGCCACAGCGCGGATGAATGCGGGTAAAACCAGTGGCATTTTCCGGCGTTAAAGGCAAACCCGCCTCAAAGCAATGAATTGTCTTATGTTCAGCTCCATGATATTCAAAGACCCTTTTAATTTCACGCATGCGTGAAATGGCATAAATATAGCCCACAAATAGCGCTACTTTTATGATGCCTTCTATTAACGACAACACTATTGTGTTATGAATAGCGCTGCGCAATAGCCCTGCTAAAAAGGCAGGCAATACACCAAACATTAAAAAGGCCATACCAAAAGCTAGCACAATTGAAACGGCAATTAATACGCTATCGGCCTTTTCTTTAAATGTCGCCTTAACCCACTTTTCAAATTTAGACGGTTCCTCGTCGTCTTCCATATAAAATTCGGCCGAATAGGTTAACGCTTTTATACCGATAACCATCGCCTTGATCAACTCGACAACACCGCGCACCAATGGCAATTTAAAAAACGGCTGTTCAAACAGTTTTTTAGTCTGCGTAACGCTGGTTTCAATATCGCCTTCTGGTTTGCGCACTGAAATGGCAATGGTGCTACCATTTTTCATCATGACGCCTTCGATCAGCGCTTGCCCCCCAATGTTGCAATATTTACTTTTCATATTTTCTCCATAACTAAGCTAAGTCTAGCTTGTCTATCTTTAAATTAACAATTCAAATTAAAATAAAAAGGATTAGCACTTTTCCTCCAAGCCCTAATCCACATTGATTACTTCATATTGTACTTCGCTCTAAATTTCTCAGCGCGTCCACCACGTTCT
>PDWI01002280.1_pt1 | contig 41840 bp, 35 predicted proteins | sample 1430891 | NCBI WGS metagenome assembly PDWI01 (sample SAMN01162508, study PRJNA174530) | Oral metagenome, whole genome shotgun sequencing project. | biome: Marine environment; feature: Marine mammal; material: Swab sample of the gingival sulcus; isolation source: swab sample of gingival sulcus... | reverse complement strand
ACGGTGTTAAAACAGAAGTCAAGCAGAAAAATGGCAAACTTCATGTGCTATTACTAGATGAATAAAAACACTATAAGCCTAAGTTAATTTCATTTTTTACTTTGTGGTATAATAAAGTCGTTGCAATGCAAGATTTTAGTTCATTAACAGGGAGGTCTTGATCAATCTGAAAGATAATCGCCCTGTTTTTTTCATACTCAAATAATTCGCCAAAGACCATTTTAAAAGTTTCAACTAATCTGCTAGAACACATAAAATACATTTGGTATTGGTCGGGCGTTTTCTTTTTCCAATCAATCCGCAAGGTGCTGCCAAATTTAGTTGTAAAGCTGGGCTCACCCCATTTTAACGTTTCTTCTAATTCACTAATTTCAGGTATTTCTTTTGCAGTTTCTAGTATCAATGCTCTTAAATATTGCATTTTAGGTTTGACAAAATCGGGATAAGCTGAAAACTTTTCTTCAAATGCTTGACTTGTCTTAATGATTAAATTATTCATTTTCAAATCCTTTTATATTCAACAATAATCAGTCTACTTAACTTTTGCTTATCTGACTAGTATATTATAACATATTACTAATCCCAGAATATTCGCAACACTATACGAAAGCAATTAGCGCGTTTTTTACACCTGTAATTATTAATAAATTAGAATAAATTAAAACAGCACTTGAAATTACCAACTTGGCCTTGTTCGTCTATTGTAAATAAGGTATAATAAAATATAGTGTATACAATGTACAGGAAATTATGAAAAGAATTGAACTCAAGGCCAATGCAAAAATAAATTTATCTTTAGACATAACAGCGAAGCGGCCCGACGGCTACCACGATTTGGCAACGGTAATGCAGACAATTGATTTGTTTGATACGGTTACAATAACGCCAAATAGTACGGCTGAAATTGTGGTTACGACCGACAGCGCCGAACTTTGTGATGCAACCGATAATTTGGCTTATCGGGCAGCGCGTTATTTTAATGAACGCTTTGCGCTGCCAACCGGTTATCATATTGCCATTGCAAAGCGCATTCCAATTGGGGCGGGCTTGGCGGGCGGTTCGGCTGATGCAGCTGCCGTTATTAAGGGGCTCAGTCAGTTACACGGCATTGCGATCGACGCTAAACTGATGGCAGATGTTGCCACATCGCTGGGGGCAGATGTGCCGTTTTGTATCTTGGGTGGCACAGCTCTAGCGGAGGGTATTGGCGAGCGCTTAACGCCAATTGTCAACCGATTAAGCTACAGTTTAGTTTTGGTTAAACCACAACAAAGCGTATCGACTGCTCAAGTGTTTAAGCGCTTTGCGCTAGAAAATGTAACCGCACGCCCTGATAACCAAGCGCTAATCGCTGCCTTGCAAGTCGGCGACTTAAAAAGTGCGACGGCGCATATGGGCAATGTTCTAGAGCGCGTAACTGGCAGTTGGTTGGCAGAAATTGCTGAAATAAAGGCCCAACTCTACGATTTAGATGCAAATTATGTACAAATGAGTGGTTCGGGGCCAACCGTCTTTGCTATTTTTGACAATTGGCAAATGGCTCAGCGGGCGCAGCATAAAATGGCTACCCATTGGCCAAATGTTTTTATTGCTAAACAGAAGAGATAGAGGGGAAGATATGCAAACGAAATTACTGGGAAAATTATCGCAAAGAGATTACAAGCCACTAGGCGAAGTGGTATTCGAAAATTTAAGAGATGCTATTTTAACTGGTAAATTAGCACCGGGCGAGCGCTTAATGGAAATTCAATTAGCAGAAACTTTGGGTGTTAGTCGCACGCCAGTACGCGAGGCGATGAAACGACTTGAGCAAGAAGACTTTATTGAAGTTGTGCCGCGCAAGGGCGCCTATGTTAAAATGCTCGACAGCAAAGATATACTCGACGTGCTAGAACTGCGTTATCTAATAGAGGGTTTCGCGGCCAAGCGAGCGGCTGAAAACATGACTGACCGCGATATTGAAGCCATGCAGTCATTGATTGACGAATTTGAAGAAGCGGTTGCAAATGACGATACAACGGCCTTGATTGAAACCGATTATAAATTCCATGATAGAATTTACAGTGTCAACAAAAACACCAAACTAAAAGAGATGATTAGAAATCTACAAGAGCAATTTTATCGTTTTAGAACAATTTATTTTACCGAATATAACAACTATAGTGAAATAACAGCTGGACACCGCGAAATATTAAAGGCGTTCATCGAAAAAGATGGTGAACGTGCCGAAAAAATTGTACAGGAACATATTGATGTCGTCATTCAGTCAGTCAAATCTTGGATACAAGCGCAATCGAGGAGGCGTTAGTGCGATGAAAACAGTAGGGCTTATTTTTGGTGGTTATTCGGCAGAGCACGATGTGTCGATTATGAGCGCGCACATGGTTGTTCAAGCAATTGATCGCACAGAGTTTGACTTGCGCTTAATTGGCTTCGATAAAAGTCAACAAGCATTTTTGTTTGATGAGCTCAACGGTAAAGATAGTGGCAAATTATTCGCCAGCGGCCAACCAATATCGTTTGCGGAACTTGCCACATTACTAATAAGTGAAATAGATGTCGCCTTTCCGTTAATTCACGGGCCAGGTGGTGAAGACGGCAAACTACAAGGCTTCTTGAAGACGTTAAATATTCCATTTGTTGGCCCCGATGTTACGGCATCAGCTGTTTGCATGGATAAAAGGCTGGCCAAGCACATTATGAAAAGTGCTGGCTTGCCGGTTGTGCCGTCGCTTTCATTTGATAAATTGTCGTTTCAAAATGATGCCAAAGCAATTATTCAACAAGTTGAAGCTGGGCTGACTTACCCAGTGTTTGTCAAGCCGTCTAATTTGGGCTCAAGCATTGGTATTAGCAAAGTGAAGCTGCCTGATGAACTACCAGAAGCGCTTCAATTGGCATTTTCTTACGACAATCGCATCGTCGTCGAACAGGGCATTGACCCGCGTGAGCTGGAATGTGCCGTCTGCGGCAATAAAGCACCGCGCGCTATGGCGGTGGGCGAAATAATACCAAGCCATGAAACATATGATTACGAGGCAAAGTATTCTGATACAGCCCTCAGTGAACTTGTTATTCCGGCACCGCTTGAACCGGCAACAATAGAAGAAATTAAACAGCTTTCCTTACGCGCTTACCGTTTGCTTGGCGTTGAGGGCATGGCGCGGGTCGATTTTTTGATGGATAAGCAAGATGGTGAAATTTACTTAAATGAACTTAACACAATACCTGGCTTTACTAAATATAGCATGTTTCCGCTACTTTGTGTAGAGGCCGGCTTGAGCAATCAAAAATTGATTAGCGAGTTAATTGCATTGGCATTTGAAAGGTATAATGATGAACGACATTACGCTACGCGTTAAATCAGTTCAAAAGAGCAGTGGCGAAGAACCGCTTGAAATCGAATTTGTTACAGAAGGACAACAGTACCATAGAAATGGGTTCGATTACATAAAATATGAAGAAACTGAATTATCTGGTTTGCCGGGCCACAGAACAATATTAAAAATCGGCAAAGAATGTGTCATCATGCGCCGCTTTGGCGACATGCCAATTGTGATGCGCTTTTGTGTAGGCGTAAGGGAAAGCGCTGATTACCACACACCTTATGGCGCAATTAAAATAGAATACTTAACCGACGAAGTGTCGTGCCAACTGAATGATGACAGCGGTGATATTGTCGTTAAATACACGTTGGCAATGAACGGTTTTAAAGAAGTGGCACATATTTTAAATATTTCGTATAAAGTTTTATCTAGCAATAAATAGCATAACCGCCCAATTTTGGGCGGTTATCGCCGAAAATCGGGCGGTTTTTTATGGACAAATTTAATTTGATAGCAGACCATCTCAGCGATGGCATTATGGAAATTGACGCAAGTGGCATTATTACGTTTTGCAATAAAAAAGCGGCTGAACTTGATGATATTATTGTTGAACAAGTTGTTGGCAAGCCGCTTTTTTCGGTTTATCCAACGCTTAACAAAGACACTTCGACATTGTACAGAGTGTTAGAAACCGGCGAACCAATTCTCAACTTTTCGCAGACTTTTTCAAATTATAATGGCAAAGTGATTGTTACGATTAACTCGACACTGCCAATTTACCGTGAAGGACAGGTGGTCGGTGCGCTTGAGATTTCAAGTGATGTCACTAATGTAAAAATGATGAGTGAAAAAATAATTGAATTACAACGGCGCATTAATGAAAAAGTAGTTGACAGTGAAAAGCCCACTTGGGATAGCGCCCACTATCAGTTAAGCGATATTATCACGCGCGATGCGACGATGCTAAAATTAAAGGAAAAGGTCATTAAAGCAGCGCTGAGTGACGCAGCCATTTTAGTGTGTGGCGAAACAGGTACCGGTAAAGAGCTGTTTGTTCAGTCGATTCATGCTGCTAGCAAGCGAGCAGACAAGCCATTTATTGCTCAAAACTGTGCTGCTTTGCCTGCCAGTTTGTTAGAAGGCATATTATTTGGCACCGTTGAAGGCGCCTTTACCGGTGCAACTAATCGCGTTGGCCTGCTTGAAGCGGCCGATGGTGGCACGGTTTTTTTAGATGAATTAAACGCTATGCCACTTGCACTACAGGCTAAGTTGTTGCGCTTTTTACAAGATGGTAAAGTGCGTCGTTTAGGTGAAATCAAGTCTAAGAAAATAAATGTACGCATTATTGCCGCACTCAATCAATCGAGTGAAGAGGCGATCAACGCTGGCTTGTTGCGACGAGATTTGTATTATCGGCTTAGCATTATCGTCTTTGACTTGCCGCCGCTTAGAGATAGACGCGACGATATACTATTGTTAACCGAATATTTTATCAATAAGATTAATACTGCCATGAAGCGCAATGCAGAAGGGGTTAGTGCTGAAGTGGCCGATTTGTTTTTAGCCTACCACTGGCCGGGCAATGTCAGGGAGCTGGAACACGTTATCGAGGGCGCAATTAGCATGCTCGATGATACCGAAATTACAGTTGCTGAACTACCCACCAAGTTACTACGCGAGGCGAATAAACGGCGAGAACTAACAGGTGATCATTTAAACCTATATACAGAAGTTAGCAAATTAGAACGTGAACTAATTGAAAAAGCACTTCAGGCAACAGGTGGCAATGTTACAGCGGCAGCTAAAGGCTTGGGTATTCCGCGCCAAACACTACAGTATAAGCTGCGCAAATTAGAAGTTTCATTTTAAAGGCGCCCAAAATTCGGCGTTTTTTTATAATATTTAACATTAAATTGATCGACAATCGGCTACAGCTAAGCAATAGTGCCATTATTTTTTTCTTTAAATATGGCATGATATTTGCTATAATATAAAACGGTGTTTTATTAACCTATACTAAAGAGAATATGGAGGAAACTATGAAAAAAGGATGCAAGTTCGGCACGCACAGAGTCTTAGAGCCACAGGGCACACTCCCTCAACCAGCTTGGAAAATCGACAACACAATGGAAATTTACGACAACGAGATCTTAATTGATGTCCAAACATTGAACGTCGATTCAGCTAGCTTTACGCAGATTAAAGAGCAAGCTAATGGCGATGTTGAGGGAATCAAGCAAATTATCATGGAAACAGTTGCTAAGCGCGGTAAGCAACACAACCCGGTAACTGGTTCTGGTGGTATGTTAATTGGTACAATTAAAGAGATTGGTCCTGCTTTAGAGGGCAAGACTGATTTAAAAGTTGGCGATAAAATTGCCACATTAGTATCGCTTTCTTTAACACCGTTAAAAATCGAGAGCATTAACGAAGTTAGAAAAGACATTGACCAAGTTGACGTAACAGCACAAGCTATTTTATTTGAAAGTGGTATCTATGCCGTGTTGCCAAACGATATGCCTGAAAACTTGGCGCTTTCCGTTTTAGATGTTGCTGGTGCACCAGCGCAGACAGCTAAGCTGGTCAAGCCTGGTGACACAGTTCTCGTTATCGGCGGTTACGGAAAATCTGGTATGCTCTGCCTATACGAAGCTAAGAAGCGTGCAGGCGTTACAGGTAAAGTTATCTGCCTAGGTAGAAACGAAAAGTCATTTGACAAAATCAGACCACTTAACTTGGCTGACGAGTATATCGTAGCTGACGCTACAAAGCCAGTTGATGTATTAAATGCTGTTTCAGCAGTTACTGATGGCAAAATGGCAGACGTAACGATTAACTGTGTTAACATTCCTGGTACCGAAATGTCAAGTATTTTAGCAACTGACCCAGATGGCGTTATTTACTTCTTCTCAATGGCAACTAGCTTTACAGCAGCTGCACTTGGCGCAGAAGGCGTTGGCATGGACACAAACATGATCATCGGTAACGGCTATGCAAGAGGTCATGCTCAAATTTCATTAGAAATCATGAGAGAATCAGAAGGCTTAAGAAAATTATTTGAAGAAGTTTACGCATAATATATAATCAAATTCATCAAGTTATAGCAAGAGTGGGTAGCGTTTTTTCGCTACCCGCTTGTAGCTTTATTAAAATCTGAATTTTCACACATTTGTTTGAATAATTCATATCACGAGAGTAGTTATATTACATTACGCATGAATAAAGAAAGGGTTTAATTAATGAGACATTATACCGAAATTGAAATGTGGAAAGATGTCACAGAAGAACAGTGGAACGACTGGATGTGGCAGGTAAGAAACAGAATTACGACTTTAGATAAACTCAAGCAAGTCGTTAATTTAACACCGGAAGAAGAAGAGGGCGTTAAAAAGTCATTAGAAGTTTTGCGCATGGGCATCACGCCTTATTATGCAATGCTGATGGATCCAGATGATCCAAGATGTCCGGTTAGAATGCAAGCTGTTCCAACAAGTGCTGAAACGTATAGGGCGCCATCTGATATGGAAGACCCCTTACACGAAGACGAAGACTCACCAGCACCTGGTTTAACACACCGTTATCCTGACAGAGTGCTCTTGTTGATTACAGATATGTGTTCTATGTACTGCCGTCACTGTACCAGACGCCGCTTTGCTGGACAGTCTGATAACGAAGTTGGCAAAGACAGCATTGATCAAGCAATTGAATACATCGAAAGAACACCAGTTGTGCGCGACGTATTATTATCAGGTGGCGACGCACTGCTCGTTTCTGACAAGCGCCTCGAATACATTATTCAACGCTTGAGAGCAATTCCACATGTTGAAATTATCAGAATCGGTTCAAGAACACCGGTTGTTATGCCGCAACGTATTACACCGGAACTTGTAGGTATGCTTAAAAAGTATCATCCAATTTGGTTAAACACGCACTTTAACCATTCAAAAGAAGTGACACCAGAAGCAATTAAAGCCTGTGAAATGATGGCAGATGCTGGCATTCCGTTGGGTAACCAATCGGTACTTTTAAGAGGCGTCAATGACTGTGTACACATTATGAAAAAACTCGTACACGACCTCGTAAAAATGCGCGTGCGCCCATATTATATTTACATTTGCGACTTATCACTCGGCATCAGTCACTTTAGAACACCTGTATCAAAAGGTATCGAAATTATCGAGGGTTTACGCGGCCATACTTCAGGCTACTGTGTACCGACCTTTGTTGTTGACGCGCCAGGTGGCGGTGGTAAAACACCAGTTATGCCGAACTACGTATTGTCACAATCGCCAAATCGCGTTGTCTTAAGAAACTACGAAGGTGTCGTAACAACATATACAGAACCTGAGAGTTATGTTGAAGATTGTCACTGTGACGTTTGCAAGAGCGAAAAGAAAGAAAAAGAGCATGGCGTACTGAGCTTATTACACGGCCAGCGCGTTAACTTAGAACTTAAAGAACTCGACAGACACTTAAGGAACAAACACGACTAAAATGGCACTATTTGAGCAGATAGTAAACGCTGGTTACAAGAGCATATCGTTAATCGGCATGAGTAAAAATGCCGGCAAAACAGTTGCGCTCAATCATTTAATCGATTCAGCCCAAGGGTTAGGTGTAACCCTTGGCTTGACGTCGATTGGGCGCGATGGTGAACGGCAAGACTTGGTCACCGAAACGCACAAGCCGACCATCTATGTTTACAGCGGCACGGTAATTGCAACCACTAAAAACTTTGTCGAACAGGCGACTGCCCGCATGGAAATATTGGCCAGTACGTCTATTCATACGGCGATGGGTACAATTATTATTGCCAAAGTCACCTACGACGGCTATATTGAATTGGCCGGTCCGTCTACGACGGGTGGCACTAGTGCAGTGGTCGAGCTTTTGCGCAGTTTTGGTGCCGAAGTGGTCTTGGTAGACGGGGCGCTCGACAGACGTTCGCTGGCATCGCCCAGTGTAACCGAAGCAACGGTGCTTTCGACCGGCGCGGCACTGCACAGACAAATGTTAGAAGTGGTTAATTTAACCGCTCACCGCGTTAATCTGTTCCATTTACCAGTAATAAATGAAGCGTATCGCGATGTTGTTGCCGAACTGATGCAAGCCGGACGTGTCGGCTTAGTCAAGTGCCTTGATGATCAAATTGTCGGTCAAACGCTCGATTTTAAAACGGCTTTAGGTGCCGGCCAGCTAATTGCCGGTCAAGTTGATCAAGATACGACACACATTGTCATTCCGGGCAGCTTCGGCAACTACATCATCGATAGTTTTTTAGAAGTTAAAAAGCATTTAAAAGACATTACTTGGGTCGTAGAAGATGCGACAAAAATATTTATTGCGCCGGGCAAATGGCGTTATTACTTAAAGAAGGGCTTGACGCTATGCATTAAGTCGCCGATTAAACTGGTCGGCATCACCTATAATCCGACGTCGCCCAAAGGGTATACCTTTGACCCCGACGAATTTGAAATGCACCTTAAAACTGCTATTCCCGACGTGCCCATTATAGATGTTATGGCAGAGGAAATTCCATGGAACTTTTAAAAAACAGTGCAACAATTATCGGTTTTAGCGAAGTGCTAAAGCGCCTAAAAGTGTTAACTGCCTATGGCAAAGACGAAAAGAATGCAATGCAGCCATTTGTAGCTAATGACATAGTAGCGCATCGTCTAAATGACGACATTATTGAACGCTTCGCGCAGCAAATCAATAAAGATCGCACCTACTTTAAGACGCTAAGGGTCATTTTTGAACACATTAAAGACTTGCGGGGCAGCGTCAAAAACATTGAAAATGAGATTACTTTAACCCAAGTAGAATTATATGAGCTAAAGTTTTTCTTATTACAAATTAAAAAGTTAACCGATCGCTATCAACTGTTTCTCGGCCAGCTGCCGGGGCAGTTAAATTTGGTATTTCCAATTGAAGCATATCAAAAACTAGACCCCGAATTAAATTATTACGAAACGTTTCACATTGACGATAACTTTTCAGCCGAGCTTAAAGCAGTGCGCATGAAAATAAAGTCACTTGAAAATGAAATTCGCCAAAAAAAAGGGCAACTCGCCAAGTGCATTGTGACCGATTATCCAAAATTGAGGTTTCGACCAAACGGTACTGTCGTCGTCAGAAAAGGTGAAGACGACAGTTATGAAAAGCTGCTACAAGACAGCAGACTATTGGTCAGTGAACAGCATTATAACTTTGTCACCTTTAGTATTGTGCTAGCCGATGACGTATTGGCAATAGAAGATCAATTAGAGACAATGCGCGGCGAAGAAGAAGACGCCCTATATGATATTAGAGAAAGAATAACTGGGGAATTGAAAGAAGACACCGTCTTATTGAGACAGATATTTTCCACTATTGGAAAACTCGACTTTTATTTAGCTAAGGCTAGTTTGGCGGTTGCCATGAATGCCGTTAGACCACAAATGACAGTAGACGGGCAATTGATAATTGAAGAAGGTAGACATGCAATAGTCGAATCGTTCTTAAACGGTAAAAAGCAAAGTTATACGCCGGTGAGCATTACACTTGACAAAAACGTTACACTGATCACTGGTGCCAATATGGGCGGTAAGACAATTAGCCTAAAAATGGTTGGCTTAATTGTTGCAATGGCGCATTATGGTTTGTTTGTACCGGCAAAAAGCGCGATTATTCCGTATTATCGCTTTATCAATGCCATTATTGGTGACGATCAAAATGTGGCAAAGGGCTTGTCGACATTTGGCGCTGAAATGGTTGAAATCATCGACGCTTTGGCCGCTTCAGAGCAGCGCGGCTTAGTACTAATTGATGAACTGGCAAGTGGCACCAACCCAGCAGAGGGCTGGGCGCTATCTGATAGTATTCTAGAGGCGTTTTGCCAGAAAAAAAGCGATGTTGTCGTGACAACGCACTACGACGGATTGGGCAAAGATGTATCGATTCGTCACTTACAAGTGGCGGGTCTAAAGGCTTTGCCAGAAAAAATTGATCGCAATCAAGTAACCAAAACATTAGCAGAAGGTATGGACTACCGTCTGGAAAAAGTGGATAAAGATAGCATTGTACCGAAAGATGCTATCAAAATTGCCGCCGGCTTAGGTTTAGGAGGGAAAGCATTGGAGAGCAAATTAAAACTCGATCAAGCGATGATCGACAAGGCAAGAAATAGCGCAAGACGCATTGCCGATGATATTCAAGTATTTATCGACGATCATACAACGGTTGCCGTTGAGAGAACCATCGCCAGATTATTTGGCATCGACGGCGTAGACGATGTTGGTACACCGCTACCAAATGTCATTGTCGACCACTTAAAAGAACAAGGTGTACTCAATCAAGGTATTGCTTATTATATGGGCAACGCAATGATTCAGAAAAACGCTACACCACAAGAAGTTGCTGAGGGCATTTCAACAGGCGATATCGACTTAACGGCCTTACCGATGGCAAAAGACGAAGAAATTAAAGCAGTTATCAATAAAGTAGCGGTAGAGCGTGTTGAAAGTATTCGTCAAAATCGTAAAAAGCGCGAGGCGTACTTAGAGCGTTTTGGTGATTCGCCGCAGCCATATTTATACGTCATCGTTGCAACCGGTAATATTTACGAAGACGTTTTACAAGCGCAAGCTGCTGCGAAGCAAGGCGCTGACGTTATCGCCGTTATTCGTACGACGGGGCAATCGTTACTTGACTTCGTGCCATATGGTCCAACCACAGAGGGTTTTGGTGGTACTTATGCGACACAGGCCAACTTTAAGCTAATGCGTAAAGCACTCGACGAAGTCGGTGAAGAAGTTGGTCGCTATATTAGGCTTTGTAACTACTGTTCTGGTCTATGTATGCCAGAGATTGCCGCAATGGGCGCCATTGAAAGACTCGACGTCATGTTGAACGACGCACTTTACGGTATCTTGTTCCGCGATATCAACATGCAGCGCACATTGGTTGACCAGTTTTTCTCAAGGGTTATTAACGGTTTTGCTGGCGTTATCATCAACACCGGTGAAGATAACTACTTGACAACGGCCGACGCCTACGAAGAGGCCTACACGGTATTGGCGTCGCAGTTTATCAATGAACAGTTTGCGCTACTAGCTGGTATTCCGGAAGAGCAAATGGGCTTAGGTCATGCCTTTGAAATGAACCCTAAAATTACCAATGGATTTTTATATGAATTATCGCAAGCCCAAATGGCGCGTGAAATATTCCCGAAGGCGCCACTAAAATACATGCCACCAACCAAGTATATGACAGGTGACATCTTTAAAGGCCAAGTGCAGAATGCCTTGTTTAATACCATTTCAATTATGACAAATCAGGGCATTCAGTTGCTCGGTATGTTGACAGAGGCCATTCACACACCATTTTTACAAGATAGAAAGTTATCGCTAGATAACGCACAATATATTTTTAATAACATGAAAGACATTTCATCGGAAATCGAATTCAAAGAAGATGGCATTATTCAAAAGCGTGCCCAAACAGTATTGGCACAGGCTGCTGAAATGCTTGAAAAAATTGAAAAAGACGGCTTGATGGAAACAATGCTGGGAGGTGAACGTTAATGAGTAATCAAAACGATTTGACAAAAGTAAAACCATATGGTGATACAATTAATGACGGTAAGGTGCAATTTAGTTTTACACTCCCCGTACCACACGGCGATGAAGCATCTGAGGCGGCTAAGCAACTGCTGATAAAAATGGGTATGGAAGAACCATCAATTGTCGAAGCGCGCGACCTCGGCGTTGGTTATACCTTCTTTGTAGCCTATGGCAAGTGCACGCACACAGTCGACTATTCAAATATTCACGTGCCTAAAGTTGAAGGTGAAGTCATGGACAAGTACGGCGTTGAAGACTTTATTAAAGAAAACTTCGACCGTGAAATTGTCATCGTTGGTGCCTGTACTGGTACTGACGCCCACACCGTTGGTATTGATGCCATCTTTAACATGAAAGGCTTTAATGGCCACTATGGCTTAGAGCGTTACAAGGGCATTAATGCGGTCAATATGGGGTCGCAGGTGCCGAATGAAGAACTGATTGCCAAGGCGTTAGAACTCAATGCCGATGCCATTTTAGTATCGCAAATTGTCACCCAAAAAGAGGTGCATATTCACAATTTGACAAATTTGATTGAATTGCTAGAAGCTGAGGGCTTGCGCGATAAAATGATCGTCGCATGTGGCGGCCCGCGTATCAGCCACGAATTGGCAAAGGAGCTTGGCTTTGACGCCGGCTTTGGCCCCAATACCTATGCTGAAAACGTTGCCAGCTTTGTAGTAACGCAACTTGCAAAATAGTAAAAAACAATGTGCTGGGAACCAGCGCTTAGATTGACGACAAAGTCGATAATCTACAGTCTGAGCGTTGGGTAACCCAGCGCTTTGGTTTTTTAAAGGTCAACAAATGAAAAAAATATTATTACTGATAATTCCATTGACGCTTTTGTTAACGGCTTGTGCGCCGTCAGTTGACGTAGCAGAAAGCACGACGGCAATTGAACCCGAAACGGTAACAACTAACGCTGGCGCACCGCTAGAAAAATACTTGTTGCCTTTAACAAAAGACATTGTTGAAGATATTGCTTGGCGGCTTGACAGCAGCTATCTCGATTATGCTGTTGTGCAAGAAAATGCGCCGCAGGACCTGCGCCTAAACAACATTGCAGAAACCATTGAAGCAATGCCGCTCAATGAACAGTACATGACAATGTTTCAGGCTTTTCATCAGTTTAATGATGCGCACACCAATTTTTATGTCGATAAACTACACTATAGCAATATGCCAGTGATCTTTGAAAAAATCGACCAGTCGTTTTATATAATTAACGCGACGAAAGACTATCGGCAATTAATTGGGCAGCGTATTTTAAAAATTGACAACGTTGATATTGCCACATGGTATCAGCGTGCTTATCAAATGACGTCGGCGGACAACGACTATGGTAGAAGTCGCGACGCAGTCGATATGCTACATATGCCAATTGTCTACGCGCTATATGACAATGCCGTGAAACATAGTTTGTTATTTGAAACTGAAAAGACCAGCCAAATTATTTCATTGAAAAAGATGGTAGAAGCTGCTGATTTTTTGCCCAATGACAATAATTATCTTCATTTGGGCAGCAATACAATGCAGATGTTTAGTGCGTTTTACAGTAAACCATATGGCTATAGCACAGACGACAAAAATAAAGTTATCACGATTTACTTTAATAGATTAGGTGACATTGACAGCAACGAATTGGTTGAATTTGGAGAAGAAGTACGCGATATTGTACTCGAAAAAGCAGATTATGGTGTAGCTTTCGATTTTCGCACTTGTCTGGGTGGTAATATTGGCACCTTACCAACTATTTTTGAAGTCGACTTTTTAAAGTCGATCAGTCAGCGCGCCTTTAGTTATGTATCGCGCAATTCGCTGTCAGCTGGCACGACGTCACCGGCGCTTTTTAGGCGCATTGGGGGCATAAAAATAATTGGCGAAATGACACCTTATTCAGAACACACTTCCGCTGTGTCGTCAATCGCTGACCAATATAAAATTGGATCGCACGGCATTACTGTGCGCATTAGCTTTTCTAATGGCGATTATCAAAAACGACTTGATGAACCCGCCGTTACACCCGATTATTTGATTACACCTAAATTATCTGATTATATTGGCGAAACTGATGCTTGGCTAACTGTTTTGCTAGATAATCAGCGCTAAACGCAGTGTTAACTGTTCAGTCGAAAAGTGCTGTCGCTTTGTCATCTCGACTAGGTTGCATACACGAGCAGTAAACGCCCGGCGTTTACGACTAATTAAATAGCTTTTCTTTTACAAATATCTTACAAATATAGTACTAAAACATTATTTTTATAATATGGTCTATAAGCAATTGTTTAAAACTGCCGATAGTAAAGTATAAACATCTTACTTTTCGATGAAGTAAACAAATTAAAAACAACACTTGCAATAGATCGAGGTATTAGTATGACGAAAAAAAACAGAAATTATTTGCGTAAAATTAGTATTTTGTTAGTATTAGTATTTTTGGTAATGGGCAATGCGCCAATCAGTGCAGCGCTTAAACTATATTCAGATAGTGGTGTCGGTGATGTGGTCTACATTGCAAACAAGAGCATACCATTAGAGTCGGCAAAAGTAGTTAATGCCGGCTACGGTTTTCCAGCAGTCTTCTTAATAATAATCTGTGGCATTGCATTTATAAGTGCTCTGCTGATGCGCAAGACGCGTATTGAAGACATTTTAGAAAAGTAAATATCAAAAGGGGTCAATAAAGGGGGTGATGGCTAGACTATCGCCTCTTTTAGCGAAGTTAAAGCTGTTGTCTGCTGTGGTTAAACAGCATTAGATATGTTATAATGAAAAACAATAGATTAGTAATAAAAAATTCCAGGTGAAAGATGAAACAGTCAACATATAAAGTAATTAGCGCTTTATTGATTATTGTCGCTATATTATCAGCTGGCGCGGTAGCGATATATCGCATTAATTTATATCAGAGCGCTAACGAATTTAAAAGCTTAAAGGCAACGCGCGATGCCTATTTAGGTGAAATGTCGCCGCCGACAGGTCTGTCAGATTCATTTAAGGCTGACAGTGCAGCAGATGAAAGTGAGCCGGCCGAACAATTGCCTAAGGCACAGCAAGTAAATGAACAGGGCATCAAAAACTGGTTTCTTAAACTCAGTTTGATGAACAGCGATATTGCAGCTTGGCTTCAATTTGACGAGGCCAATATTGATTATCCGGTTATGTATACACCCAAGCGCCCGACTTATTATTTGCGTAAAAATTTTGATGAAAAATATGCACTGTGTGGCACGCCATTTTTTGATTATCGGACAGATCCAAACGACGATGCTAAGTCAGAACTTCATTTAATCTACGGTCACAACATGGGTGATGGCACTATGTTTTCGCATGTTATTGACTATACCGATTCAGAGCGAATTGACAGTGCAGCTGACATTATACTGGATATGCCCGAGCAAAGGCGCAATTACAAAGTGTTTGCCGCCATGCAATTACAAGAGTACACGGCTTTAGCCGATCGCTTTTATAATAAATTGTCGATAAAAGACAAAAAAGACTTTGATGCCTATATTAAGTTTCTGCGCGATGTGGCAGTTACCTCGTCGAGGTTCACACCGCTTTACGGTGACGATATACTGGTGTTGTCAACCTGTTCTAAGCGCATTGCCAGAGGGCGCTTTGTATTAATTGCCATTTATCGCCAACCGGAAGATTCTGAACAACTGAATTAACTACTTAAAACTGTCTTAAAAGGCAGTTTTTTAGTGGGTTAATATCAGCTGTTTTGGGTATAACTATAAGACAATAAACAGTTGAGGAGCATATCAATGAAATTAATATCTTGGAACGTCAACGGCATTCGCGCTTGTTTAAAAAAGGGTTTTATGACATATTTTAATGAACAAGATGCCGATTTCTTTTGCCTACAAGAAACCAAATGCCAAGTTGGCCAAGTTGAACTCGATTTACCCGGCTATCATCAATTTTGGCATCAAGCTGATAAAAAGGGCTATTCGGGAACGGCGATTTTTACTAAGCAGCAACCATTATCGGTCAGCCACGACTTCGGCGATGACGAACATCGTCACGAGGGGCGCGTGATTACACTGGAATATGATAACTTTTATATGATTACCGTATACACCCCTAATTCAAAGCGTGGTTTAGAGCGGCTTGATTACCGCCAACAATGGGAAGACGACTTCAGACAATACCTGACAGAACTGGACCAGAAAAAGCCGCTAATTATCTGTGGTGACCTCAATGTGGCGCACCGCGAAATCGACCTTAAAAACGACAAGACAAATCACTTTAGTGCTGGTTTTACCGATGAAGAACGCGCTAAGTTCAGCGCGCTATTAGAAGCTGGCTTTACTGATACGTTTCGCTATTTTTACCCCGACAAAGAAGACGCCTATTCGTGGTGGTCGTATATGGGTAAGGCGCGTGCCAACAACACCGGTTGGAGAATTGATTACTTTGTGACGTCGACAAGGCTCGATGCTAAGTTAAAAGACGCCGCCATACACATGGCGCAAACTGGCAGCGATCACTGCCCAGTGTTGCTTGAAATTGATCTTTAGCCCTGATTGTTCACGCGTTGGTGCGAAATTCTGAGCACAGTACAGCCGAAGTGCACTTGACAAAGAGGAAAGCATGAAAATATCTTTTGGTAAATTATTATTGCTATTTATTTTAGTACCCTTTATAGAGTTGTTTATTTTGCTGCGCATCGCCGACATGACATCGGCGCTGACAACGTTTGGTATTATTATCGTCACCGGTGTGGTGGGGGCCTATTTTGCCAAACAGCAAGGTCGAAAAGTGTTGCAAGCGATTAACCGCGATATCGAAAGTGGCCGCGTGCCGACCAATAGCATGGTTGATGGCCTTTGCGTATTGGCCGGTGGCATTATGCTGCTGACGCCGGGGGTATTAACAGATCTATTGGGCTTTTCGTTGGTGCTGCCGCTAACGCGACCATTATTTTCGGCCTGGTTAAAAATAAAATTTTCCGGAATGGTAACGCGTGGCAATGTCAATATCTATACAACTGGTGATTTTTATAATCAGTCAAACACTGTTGATAACCAACAATTAAATAGCGATGATGATATTGTCATTATCGATGATGACAATGAACCCGAAAACAAATAATACCGCTAATTTAAAAATTAAAAAAGGCTTGTTGCCAAGCCTTCTTTACTGGGAGAGTATAACGCATGATTGGATGAGTGCCCCAGGCGATAGGACTATCTCAATCCTTTAAGGACATTATAAATGATAATCCCGATTAAGTCAATAGGAATTAAAAATTTTTTTGAAAATTATTTTCAATTAGAGTTTTTTGGCCTGAACACAAAATAATCTATGGAGAATAAACATGTTTCCACACTTTTCGCCAATTACTAACGAAGCCAAGACCAACTTATTGCCACTGGTATACCCCGCTTTAGTTCAGCTGGAATTTGAGCCAGCGCGCATTAAAGAATTGGTCAATAGCTATGTCAAAACGCGTGGCATCAAAGATTTAAACTCGGTGTACTTTGTCGCCAATGACTTTGAAACACATTATTTAAAAAGGCTAGATTATTTTACGCTGCAGACAGAGGCAAGTGATATTTGGTCGGTCGTCAAAGATTATTTGAAAGATAAGAAGCGCACCTTGTCGTCGGCAAATTTTTTAGCGCTGCATCGTTTGGGCGTTGCGGTTGATGAAGGAAAAACCGACCGTATTATTCAGGCACTGGCCTATTATGACTGTGTTGCTACCGAACTTAAAATAAATGGTAGTGACATGCCGTTTGAAAATGCGCGTAAGTCTTTTATTGCGTTAATGCAACGCAGGCGACATATTCAGGGGTTGTCGCGTGTACAAGACACTTCAGAAAAAATAAGAATTATCATTCAGCATCAAGAAAATCTGTTAACTATTAATGAGTCGGTCGATATTGATACACTGCAAAATGTCATGTTGGAAACTTTTAGTGAGTGGTATTTAATGACCGAAGACATTATTGTATTGCACGTTATGCTGGGTGTCTATGCGTTGTTTATTCTACGCGACTTGTTAGAAGACTATGAGCAGTGGCTAAAAGAATTTTGGTTACATGCCCAGGTGTTTTCGTTGATGACTAAAAAAAGCCTGCTCTGGAAGCGAACAGACTTTATTGATTGGCCAGAGCTAACCGCCAATATTTACACGATCGATGATTTTCTGGAAATACTCTTATTTCATTCGGTTTATAGTTTAAAGGACAATTTTAAGCTAGAATTTTTGCGCCGTATCGCGCAAACGATTGTCGAAGAAAAGTAAAATATTCTAACTTGTCATTTAAGCTCAAATTTTCACACTCTTGTCATTTCGAACGTAGTCGAGAAATCTCTGGTTTAAAAGCGAGCGCTCTCCGTTACGTGCTTTGCACTTCAGTCGAGATGACAGGCAGGTTGTCGTTGATTTTTTAGTCACTTTCGACTTTTTTATCTTTAACACGTGTCAATAACGTACCGCCAATCGCAAATAATATAACCAAACTCAATACGCCGTAGCGGCTTTCGCCGCTGATATTGATTGCCAAGGCCATTAAAAAGGGCCCCATAATTGCTGCGAATTTGCCAAATATATTGTAGAGGCCAAAGAATTTGTTGGCATTTTTTTTGGGTATTAATTTGGCAAAATAAGACCGGCTTAACGCCTGTATGCCGCCTTGGAAAAGGCCAACTAAAATTGCCAACACCCAAAAGTCGAATACACTTTTCATAAAATAGGCATAAATTGTAATGAGTGCATAGGCGAAAATAGCGACATAAAGCATAACTTTGCCCTTAAATTTAGCTGCTAAATGGCCAAATGCGATAGCAGAAGGAAATGCGACGAATTGGGTAGCTAACAAAATTATCAACAACGAATTGCTGTCTATGCCCATATCGGCACCGTAAGACGAGGCCATCCGGATAATGGTGTCGACACCATCGATATAAAAGAAATAAGCGATCAAAAAAATAAATGCTGAACGGTATTTTTTTATTTCGGTAAATGTTTTTCTAAGTCGTATAAAGCTCTTGACAATAAATCGGTCTTCGCGTTTGATGCCGTGCACCTGTTTGACGTTTTTCAGCATTGGCAAGCTAAAGGCAAACCACCAGACGGCTGTAATGACAAAGGCGATTTTAACTGGTGTATAACCACTAAGTGGCAAGGTGCCATTAGATGATAATAGTATAATTGCCATGGCAATTATAAATGGAATCGTACTGCCAATGTAGCCAAGTGCATAGCCAGTTGTAGAAACTTTATCCATGCGCTCGTTTTCGGTAACGTCTACCAAAAAGGCATCGTAAAAAATGTTGCCACCGGAAAAGCCAAGGGCGCTTAACATATAGACAAACAGCATCAGCACCCACTGCGATTCTGGCACTAAGCCCAATAGCAAGCTGGCAGTGATACCGAGTGCCAAAAAGAACATGAAAAAGCGCTTTTTAAAGCCGTAATAATCGGCGATTGTGCCCAAAATAGGTGATAAAAGCGCAACAAATAGTGAAGAATAACCGTTTGTGCTGGCCCAAATGGCGGTTGATTTTGCGCTTGTTATACCGGCAGTTTCGGCGATTGATTTAAAGTAAAGTGGAAAAATCGCCGTCGTAATCGTCAAGGTATACGCCGAATTCGCCCAATCGTACAGTGCCCAGCTCTTTTCTAATTTATTTAACTTCATCGTTATACTCCCGCATTTATTCTAAGGAAAACATGACATACTTTGAATCGCCGTCGACATCATTTAATTGCCAGTCCATTAAGTGTGCCAGCGTCGGCGCAATATCCACCAAGCACATTTCACCCAAGTCAATACCTGGTTTAACCTTTGGCCCGCGCAAGTAGAAAACCGTATCATAGTTGGGGCGCGCCGGGTCAAAGCCGTGCACGGCAGTTATTGTTTTGCCCTTGTAGTAGGGGATATTTTCAATTTTGTCAATAAATTGGCTTAAGATATCTTCGACAAAGTGATAGGGTGGTTTGGCCTCTAGCATTATAAGCGCTGCGGGATCTGCGCCCTTTTTAATGATGTCATCGTGCTCAACAATATCAAAGGCATTGCTGTATTCGCGCTGTAATGCTGTTAATTTTGCCAAAAGGTCTGCTTTAATGGCATCGTCATATACATACAAATAACTTGAACCGTCGCAGCTTTTGGCCATTGCCTTGACATCGCTAAATGTATCATTTGTTTCTTTTAGATAGCCCCATTCGATCAGTTTAGTGTTGATGCTCATGCCATGCGTGACATCAATTGAACTGTGGTCGCCCAAAATGACAATGTGGACATGGTTGTACTTTTCAATTTCACCCAATGTGTCAAGTATGCTGTTTAGGCGCACATCGTGCCGGTCGAGCGAGGCAAATGCTTCGGGACCACTGTGCCCGTATAAATGACGAATCGAGTCTAGGTCGGTAAAGTGTACCAACAACAAGTCGGGCTGATGTTCGCGAATGGTCGATAACATAACGGCATGTGTAAAGTTATCGAGCGCGGGTTGGTTTTTGCCGTCGCGCAATTTGCCGTGTTTTAGGTCCATATTCGCTTGAAAGATTGGTGAACCAGCATACAGCGAAACCATTAGTTGTGACGTCCACTTACGATTGCTGAATATTTCAGGCATATTGTAATCGATATTGGCTTTGCCGGTGGTCGGCCACAGCAGTGCGGCTACAGTGTAATTGTTGCGTTTGGCAATGTCGTAAAGCGTTTCGACGGCAATGTCTTTGCGATACCAAAACCAATCGGGACTTTGGTATCTTTCCGGTTGCACCTTAGTATTGTCAACAATGCTATGGCGAATCGGGTAGCAGCCAGTGCTAATGCTAGCGTGTGCGGCATAAGTTACCGATGGGTAAATGCTTTTGACATGCGATGAACCACTGGCTTCGTCTAAAAAGCGAGCAAAGCCTGGCTTGTCTTTTAGATATTCAATATCTTCTGTTGCCAAACCATCAAAAGATATAATTACAAGTGGTGTTTTCATTTTTTCTCCTTACGATTGATATACTAATATTGTACCAAAAAAAACTCCCCACTGCGTGGGGAATTTTTAATTTTTTTAATTTATTTTTGCGATTTACAGTAATTTTTCCATAATTTGATTGCTGCGCTTGATAAAGGCGTTCATTTGTTCGCCGCTCAGTGGTTTATGGCTGAGCACGGCCAAATCGTATAGCTGTTGTGCCACCAAATCAGACAAGTCGTCTTGCTCATACATATGTTCAAGCGTGTACTTGACCAACTTATGGTTTTTGTTTAACACCAGTGTTTCATCGCTTGGCATTTCGCCGCCCATGCCACCAATTGCGTACATTTTCATCATATCTTGCATGCGTCGGTTGCTTTCAGACAACGTAATCATGGCAGCGACATCTTGCGATTTTAAGGCCTTTAGTTCAACTTTAACGTCGTCTTTTGCCAGTATGCGCTTATAAAGTGAAACTAAGGCTTCTATAATTTTCTTTTCGCCTTCTTCATCGCTTTTTTCTGCTTCGTCAGTTAACAATTCGCTGACATCGGCGTCGACTCGCTTAAAGTTAACACCTTCCATTTTTGATTCGATAAACGAAATAAAGGCCTGATCAATTCTTTCGTCGAGCACCAATACATCGATATCGTGTTCTTTTAGTAGTGCAATGTATTGGGCTTGCTGCACTGGGTCAGATGTGTAGTAAATATCGCCTTTTGTCTTATCGCCAAGTGTCGCTTGATAATCGGGTAATGTGCTATAGACATCAGCTGTCGTCTTGTAGAGCACGCTGTCTTTAACTTTGTCATAAAATTTATCGTCTTTAAGCGCGCCAAACTTGACAAAGGGGTTAATGTCGTTCCAAAATTTTTCGTAATTTTCGCGGTCGGTTTTGTTGAGGCCATTTAGCTTATCGGCTACCTTTTTAGTAATGTAGTCTTGCACTTTTTTGACAAAGCCGTCATTTTGTAAAAAGCTACGCGACACATTAAGTGGTAAGTCGGGGCAGTCGATAACACCTTTTAACAACAGTAAAAATTCGGGGATAACTTCTTTAATATTATCGGCGACGTATACCTGTGTGTTATATAATTTGATTTGACCCTCAATGCCGTCAAATTCGCTATTTAACTTAGGGAAATACAAAATGCCCTTTAATCTAAACGGGTAGTCCATGTTGAGGTGAATCCAAAAGAGCGGTTCTTTGAAGTCCATAAAGGTATCGCGGTAGAAGTCGCGGTAGTCTTTATCTTCAATTTGGCCAGGCGATTTTAAGTAAAGTGGTGTGGTATTGTTAATTGGTTCAACAACTTCTGGCACATCGTCGGCTTTGTCGTCTGCTGTATCGGGGGTTGCTTCAGGCTCTGGCTTTTCGATGCCGATGACATCAAAGAAAATCGGGTAGGGCATAAAGCTGCAGTATTTATTGAGCGTGTTTTTAATTTTATACTGGCTTTTAAAGTCTTCGCCATCGTCGCCTAAGTACAGTGTTACTGTTGTGCCGCGCGTTGTGCGCTTGCCGTCAGTAATAGAAAATTCAGTGCCGCCGTCGCAGCTCCAGAAGGCGGCACTGGCGCCATCGACATACGATAACGTGTCTATCGTCACTTGCTTGGCAACCATAAAGGCCGAATAAAAGCCCAGGCCAAAGTGGCCAATAATCTGGTCTTTGTCTTCTTTATCTTTAAACTTTTCGACAAAGGCTTCGGCGCCTGAAAAGGCAATTTGGTTAATGTATTCTTGTATTTCTTCAGCGGTCATGCCGATGCCGTTATCGGCAATGGCAATTGTCTTGTTTGCGTCGTCGTAGGTAACTGTTATTTTAAAGTCATCATCGCCCTTTAAGTCGGCTTCGCCCAATGAGGCGAGGCGCTTTATTTTTGTAATGGCGTCGCTGGCGTTTGAAACTAATTCGCGAATAAAGATATCGTGATCAGAATAGAGCCATTTTTTTATAATCGGAAAAATATTTTCGCTGTGTATTGATAGATTTCCTTTAATTTCTGACATGTTTAACTTCCTTTCTGGTTTGAGTTGTTATTTCGAGTGAATCGAAAATTCGGGGTTTGTTGTAATCGCAGCGATTGAAACGAAGTGCTTTAGCCTTTATCGTGCTCCTTCGTATATTTTTAGGCGGGAGCTGCGCGCAAATTCGTTATAGGTAACGTGCTTCTTTCAGCTGATGTGGTTTGATAGCAGCTCTTACTGCTACAAAACACACTTCAGTCGCACGGGCTACAAGCGCTTCTGACAATCGCCGACGCTGTCCTTTTGAGCGTAGCAACGAAGTTGCAAATTGACGTGAATATTCTGGGTCAAATGTTGAACTATTGCGCTTCTTTTATTTAACCATCTATTACGCTTATCGCGCCTAATGGTGCTGATTGTTTGCAATTGGTTGCGCTTATCACTATAAAACAGCGCGTGGCGCGGGTTAAAAGCGCTTCTGGCAATCGCTGACGCTGTCAGCAGTTTTCTTCTGCTTTATAGTTTAGCGAATAATTTTAGAAATGTCAATAGGTTTTTAGCACTCAACAACAAAGACTGCTAACAATATTTTTTTGAATTGCTACTTTGTTATTTTTAATCTTAATTGAATGCTTTTTTAATTGCCTATTGTCTGTTTTTGTGCTTAAATGAAGATACGCGTTTAAACGCACTTATAGAACAGGTTGAGGTTAAAGATGAAAAAATGGCTTAAGCGGCTTATTATTATAATTATTGTCTTGTGTAGTTTGTTTTTATTGGGTATTGCAGGTTTGGTTATTCACACGCCTAATGGTGGCGATTACGCTTTAAATCGTGGCCTTTATGAACAACTTGCGGCGCAACCGAATTATGTTAAACTGGCAGATGTCAGCCCAATTTTTTTAGATGTCTTGGTTGCCAATGAAGATAAGCGCTTTTACCAACACAGTGGGTTTGACCTCATTCGCATTGGTGGGGCTGTTGCTGGCAATATTAGGGCTGGGCAGCTTGAAACGGGCGGTAGTACAATTACGCAGCAGCTGGCTAAAAATTTATTTTACTCACGTGAACAGACGCTTAGCAGAAAGTTATTAGAGCTGGGTACGGCAATTCGGCTCGAATACTATTTTGGTAAAGAACAAATTTTGGAAATGTACATTAATGTTATCTATTATGGTTCTGATGCCTACGGCATTGCCCAGGCCAGCGCTACTTATTACAATCAGCCGCCGGCTGAATTGACGATTGAACAGTCGGCCATGTTGGTGGGGCTGTTGCCGGCGCCCAGCGTGTATAATCCAAACAATAATTTAGAATTGGCTAAACAGCGCCAGACTGAGGCGCTAGAGACTTATCATGAGGTGTTTCAGCAGTAGTTAGCGGCATTTGACGAATGTCAATACAAACGGGTATAATAATCTGGGGTTAGTTGTAGTAAGTGAGGAAAACATGGCTAAGAATAAATCTAAATTTATTTGTCAAAACTGTGGTACATATGCCAGCGCTTGGCTTGGTAAATGCCCCGATTGTGGTGCCTGGGACAGCTTTGTCGAAGAGGTTGTCAACGCCCAAAAGGGCGTTAGTTTGGCTAAAAGTGAAGCGGTGTTGTTGAAAGATATCAGTTACGATAAATCTATTCGCACAACTTCGGGCATTGCCGAACTCGACTTGGTATTAGGCGGTGGCATTGTCGCCGGCTCGCTTGTTTTGGTTGGCGGTGACCCCGGCATTGGCAAATCGACAATGTTATTGCAGGTTGCCAATCATTTGGCGCAGTTTAAAAAGGTGTTATATGTTTCCGGCGAAGAATCGCTGGCGCAAATTAAACTGCGTGCCGAGCGCGTTAGCGAACAGTTAAACGATTTGTTGCTTTTGGCCGAAAACGAGATAGCTGCTGTGCTATCAGTGGTTGAAAAAAATGATCCAGAACTGTTAATTGTCGATTCGATACAAACGATGTATGATGAAGCGATCAGTTCGGCGCCGGGCAGCGTTAGTCAGGTGCGCGAAGTGACCAATAAGCTAATGTTGTTGGCCAAACGACACGGTGTCGTTGTCTTTATAATCGGCCATGTCACCAAGAGTGGTGCAATTGCCGGGCCAAAGGTGTTAGAGCACATGGTCGATACGGTGCTCTATTTCGAGGGTGCTAATCGCAGTGTTTATCGCATGCTACGCGCCGTCAAAAATCGCTTTGGCTCAACCAATGAAATCGGCGTCTTTGAAATGCGCAGCCGCGGTTTAGTTGGCGTTGAAAATCCGTCTAAAATATTTATTGATAACAAGCCGAAGGGGGCGAGTGGCTCGGTTGTGACGGCTTGCGTAGAGGGCACCAGACCGCTACTAATAGAAGTGCAGGCTTTGACGAGTGTCAGCAATTACGCATCGCCGCGCCGTCTGGCTGTTGGCGTCGAGTACAATCGATTGACCTTTTTAATTGCCGTGCTCGAAAAAATTGTCGGTATGGCATTGGGCAGTGTTGACGTTTATGTTAACTTAGTCGGCGGTGTCAATGTCGGCGAACCGGCGCTCGACTTGGCAATTGTCGCTGCTATTGCGTCGAGCTATCGCAATAAGGTGATAGCTGAAGATGTCATTATATTTGGCGAGGTAGGCCTTACCGGCGAAGTGCGCGGCATTAGCAATGCTGAAAAGCGCGTCAACGAGGCGGTCAAAATGGGCTATCGCAAAATCATTCTACCAGCAATCAATACAGCAGATATCAACTGCACCACTGGCATTAAACTAATTGGCGTTAAACGAATCGAAGAAACATTTGACCAAATTTGGGCATAGTAGACAATTATTGCTTTTCTCTCAGATTATTTATGTTTATTTTTTGACCAATGGATAATAATTTAGTATAATGAATATACAAGGAGGTCAACATGTTTAAAATAGGAGATAAAGTTGTTTATCCAATGCATGGTGCAGGTATCATTGAAGGGATAGAAGAAAAGAAAATATTAGGTAAAAGTCAACGTTATTACATTTTGAAATTGCCTACCAAAAATATGAAAGTTATGTTGCCGACTGACAATATTGAAAACTTGGGGTTGCGCGATGTCGTTTCTGAAGCAGCCGTGCCGGCGGTGCTTAGTAAATTAAGTGGCGAACAGTCTGAAATGTCTTCAAATTGGAACAGGCGTTATCGCAACAACATGGAAAAGGTCAAGTCGGGTGATATATTAGATGTGGCCGAGGTCGTGCGCGATCTTGAAATTATGGATCGTGAACGCGGTTTGTCGACCGGTGAACGCAAAATGTTGGCAAATACGAAGCAAATTCTGGTCAGCGAATTAGCGCTTGTTCAGGATAAAGATAAAAGCGAAATAGAATCTTTAATTGAAGCGACAATCGAGTGACCTAGTCGCTTTGGGTGTCGCTAAGGCACTTTTTTTTTGAAAACAGAACGCAAGGCGTCGACTGACAAAAAATAAAGAAAGGAGGAGGTTTTTTGTTAAAGAAATTTTTGCGCGTCTTTATTACCATGGTAGGCCTATCGGTTGGTTATGCGGTAGGCGTATTTATCAACAACACCAAAATATTTGATTCGTTGTTCCCCGGCTTCAGCAGCCATCCGCTATCAGCAGTTATTATCAACGCAATATGTGCATTACTATTCGGACTCATTCTATTTTTTAATTCTAAGCGGATTGTCAAGACCAGTATGAAGTTGGCAGAGGGGGCAGAACGTGAGCTGCTTTCGATACCATTTAATTATCTTTTATCAGGGGCCTTTGGCTTGGTAGTTGGTTTGCTGATTGCCTTCTTGATTAGCCCGCTGTTTAAAAGTATTATTGGAATCGATATTGTCTATGCGCTGGTTAGCGTTTTAACCTATGGCATTTTGGGCTTTTTGGGTATTCGCTTAGGCACGCGTTATTTATCGGATGTCGCTAAAATAAAGGATAATTTTAAGTTTTCTTTTAAGGGGCTCGATAGCACAATTCAGCAAGACACTGCGATGCCTAAAGTGCTCGACACCAGCGTTATCATCGATGGTCGCATTGCCGATTTGTGTAAAACGGGTTTTATTGAGGGCAAAATAGTCATTGCCGAATTTGTTTTAAAAGAACTGCGTCATATTGCCGATTCATCAGACGATTTAAAACGCGTGCGCGGCAGGCGCGGTTTGGATATTTTGAAAATACTGCAAAATGATTTAAATTTAGTGGTTGAGGTTACCAGTGAAGACTTTGACGATGTCAATGAAGTCGACCTTAAACTATTAAAATTGGCACAAAAGTGTAATGGTGCAGTTGTCACCAATGACTATAATCTCAACAAAGTTGCCGGCATTCAGGGCGTTAAAGTACTGAATATTAACGAGCTGACCAATGCCGTTAAGTCTGTCGTACTACCTGGTGAAGAGATGGTCGTTAACGTTATAAAGGCTGGTAAAGAGCCGCGCCAAGGCGTTGCTTATTTAGACGATGGCACCATGATTGTAGTTGAACAGGGCAAAAAATTAATTGGTCAAGATGTCAATGTCGTCGTCACCAGCGTTTTGCAAACTGCCGCCGGCAGAATGATATTTGCCAAGCCGGTATAATATGAAGACGGCTGTTATTATTGTCGCCGCTGGTAGCGGTAGGCGCATGCAACTAAAGCAAAATAAAATATTTTTAGAAATACTGGAACAAACGGTTATTGAGAGAACCATTGCGGCTTTTGCTAAAAACGCCCTAATTGATCAAGTTGTATTGGTTATTCGTCAGCAAGACGAGGCCCTTGTCAAACAATTAGTTGAGCCGCTATGCTTGAACCGACTAAATTTGGTCTATGGTGGCAAAACGCGGACCGAGTCGGTTGCGGCAGGGTGTGAAGTATTGACCGATGAAATTACACATGTGTTGATTCACGATGGCGCGCGCCCCTTTGTAAGCAATCAACTAATACAGCGCGTAATCGACCGCTTGAAAATTGATGATGCCGTTATTCCGGCAATGCCGTTAAGCGATACCGTTAAAGTGGTAGCAGAAGATTATGTGGTTGATACCATGGTGCGCGCCAATTTGCGCGCTGTACAGACGCCGCAGGGCTTTGAACGCCGATTATTCGAAAAAATGGTGGCGTTTTCGGCGCAAGCAACTGAGCAGTTTACCGATGATGCATCAGTTGCCGAAGCGTTGGGCAAGTCGGTTTATTGCGTTGCTGGCGAGGCGCATAATATTAAAGTGACGTCACAGCAAGACTTAATATGGGCAACGGCAATTGCAGAACGAGGAGACGCACTATGAGAGTGGGAATAGGCTACGATGTTCATCGCTTGACTACTGGTCGCAAGTTGATTATTGGCGGTGTAGAAATACCCTTTGAAAAGGGGCTGGCTGGGCATTCAGATGCCGATGTATTAACGCATGCCATTATCGATGCACTGTTGGGCGCCGCTGGCTTAGGTGATATTGGTTTACACTTTCCGGACAGCTCGGCAGATTACAAAGATATTGACAGTATCATTTTATTAAAGCGTGCCATGCAGAGTATTAGCGAAAAGGGCTATCGCGTTGGCAATATTGATGCAACTGTTATTTGTCAACGCCCGAAGTTGCGCAACTATATTGACCAAATGGTAAAGACAATTGGCGCTGCGCTACAATTGGAGACAACGCAGATTAATATTAAGGCAACCACTACTGAAAAACTTGGCTTTGAGGGTGAAGGGCTGGGTATAAGTGCACAGGCAATTGCCCTACTAGAGGAAAGTGGAAAGTAGAAAGCTGGAGGGGAAAAGCGAAAATATTAAAACCTCTATAAGCAAACATCGCATGCTTTGTAACGACTAGTCTTTCGTTTCAATTGCAAAAAAACTATGGGCAATCTAGAGATTGCTTGAAAAATTAGCAACAAGACAGGATATAATTATGCAAACAGTATCGTGTTATATGACAAGAACCCGACTAATGGGTGTATTAGCCGGTTATATCGACTATCAGTTCGACGGTTATAGAATCGTCGAATTTTATCATATTGAAATTGAGGAATATGGCATTGATCGCTTTGAACAATTGATTGCGCCCAATGACTATGATGTCAAGCAAATGCGCATGGAAATGCTCGGGCGGCTCGGTGGCGAAATTGTCGTATTGACAGAAGCCGAATTTTTACAACTGCTGGCTTATGGCATGTCAATTAATCAACAAGCTAAGAGTTTAACCAAAATAAGGCAAAAATCACACTGGTTTCCGACTGAACTGAAAGTAGACTTAGTGGCTTACAAGTCGGCAATTGATAAGGTCGTTGAAAAAATCATTTCCAAAAATGCCTTTATGCATTATTTCTTGATGCGTTATTTTGCGCAAGATTCAATTTACAAATACATGATTAAAGGCGAAATGGCTAAATCAGAACACTATTATACGGTATTGCTAAACCAATTGACGAAGCGCGACGATGGCTATCACTTTTCGGCGCTCTTGCTGGGCGCAGGCTATGCAATGGCGTCGGGGGTAATTGTGTTGACAGAAAAGTCGATTGAAGCGGTTCGCGATTTAGAAATAGTCGAGTTGTCAGATATTGATGCGGCAGCACTATTGCGTCAAACTGAGCGCGTTATCGTCTATGACATTTATGATCAAAATATGGAAAGCCACCTCATTCAGGAAAATAAGCAGCTGGCGACAACATTGTACCCAAGCGGCCGGCTTTACATTAAATATCGCCCGAACGACAGGCACGTCAATCATGCCCTCTTTAGATTAAATGACGATGTCGAGGTATATATTTATATTACCGATGGCGATCAATTGTTGTTGGCCAGTACAAATAAAAGACAACTTGAACACTGGGACAAGCGGTTAAGATACCGCTTTGGTAGCGCGGTTAGGCGCCGAGCAGCATTTCAATTTGACGCTTCGGTGTTGTACGATTTTATTCTGTCGAATCGCATTGATTTTGATCATTACTTAGACCAATACGGAGATTAATATGGCTTTATTAAATCAAATATTTGTGCTATTTTCACTGATTTTAGTTGGCTATGTCGTCAAAAAACTAAAAATTGTCTCTGACGAATTTCAAGCCGGCATTGCGCCGTTGGTCATGAACGTAACACTACCAGCTTTTATACTATCGTCAATGACATTCGAGTTTTCAATTGAAATATTAAAGTCTAGTGGTGTTTTAATTGCTATTTCATTTGCGCTGTACGGCGTGGCCTTTGTGTTGTCTAAAATTTATTCGAAAATATTTAAAAATAGTGACAGGCAGCGTCCGGTATTAGAGTATGCCATTATGTTTTCTAATACTGGCTATATGGGTTACCCAGTTGTCGCTCAATTATTTGGCGAGAAGGGTGTTTTTTATGCTGCTATTTACAATTTGAGTTTTACTGTATTAATTTGGACCTACGGTGTTAGTTTATTAAGTAAGAAGCAAACTGAACCAATCAGTTTTAAGAAGCGGCTAGCCAAATTGGTCAATCCTGGCCTAGTTGCTGTGTTGCTGGGTTTTATGCTATTTTCTTTTGGCCTAAAATTTCCGCAGCCAGTTTACAGTTTATTAAATATGATTGGTTCAACAACAACGCCGCTGTCGATGATGTTTATCGGTTTTATCTTAACCGAAATAGAGCCGAGCGCAGTCATAAAAAACCGTCAACTGTGGGCGGCTAGTGCCGTGCGGCTGATTATTATGCCAGCGTTGGCCTATTTTATATTGTCTGCTTTGGGCTTTACCGGTTTGGTTCTCTATATTCCGGTTGTTATTGTTGCGATGCCTGTTGCGGTCAACTTGGCGGTTTTCGCTTCGCGCTTTCAATCAGATTATCACTTGGCTTCGTTGTTGATTTTCACTTCAACGCTACTTTCGGTTATTACCGTGCCAATACTCATGTTTTTACTCAATAAATAGAATAATTTGGGATAATCGTCAAGGCCGCCTTGTGCGGCCTTTTCTCTACTTGGGTTTTTACAAAAAACAAACAGGATAATTATAAAATTGAAACTAAAGCTTGAATTAAAGCTAAAAAATCGTTAGAATTATTATGTAGGCGAATATGTATTGGGAGTAATATGAGTTGGTATTGATAATGATTATCAAAGGCGCTTTAGCGTAAACGCCATCGGCGAAGCCCACTTATTCGCGTTTAACTTGGTAATATACAAGTTAAAAAAGATAAGCGAAGTGAAATGATAGAATCTATAAGAGCTGGTGATTATCGAAAGGTAATGCGCAAGGTTATGGTTCTAAAGTGTATTTAGCTTAGAATTTAGGCCAATAAGTTGCGTTTGCCGCTCTTTTTAGATTCTATTGTTTAATGATTTAATTGCGCTATCGCAGAGCGTTGTGCTTTGCGATAGCGTTTTAGTTTTTGACTGTTTAAAAGTCTTTGTTTATTGTAGTGTCAATTCAACTAGGTAATTTAGCTGGGCTAGAAGAGGCTGTTCTTGTGACAGGCGCAGCAATACTGTGTTTTGTTGTGAATAATCTGGGGTTATTTAGTTTTATTGCGTTTTATTGACCAAGCAGATAATTTTTTCTGCAAGGTTAAGCCCCATCTAATGGCTTTGTTGTCAAGTGAGCGATGAGCGTTTTGTAGTTCTTCAATTATTTTAATTGACTGTGGGCACTTCGGCTCGCATTTGCCGCACGCCACGCAAAGGTTGGCGCCCGACTGTTTGCGCCCCATTGCGCCGACCACACTGCTGAGATACTGAATTTGTGAAAAGCGCGCGTTGAAATAATGCTTATTGTTGTAATGGGCAAACGTGCCGGGAATATTGACGCCATGCGGGCAGGGCATGCAGTAACCGCAGCCGGTACAGGGTACTTGCATAAGTTGACGATAGATCGCCTTAACCCTGTCGATTAATGCTTGCTCATCATCTGTCATGCTATTTGCTTCAGTCTGTGAGGCGGTTTGACAATTTTCGGTGATTTGCTCTAGTGTGCTCATGCCACTCAGTACTACAGCGACTTCTGGTTGGTTCCACAGCCATTTAAGTGCCCATTCTACCGCTGTGCGCTTGGTGCGAAAAGCGTTGAATTGTTTGGCAACCAAATCGGGTGCGTTGGCTAATTCGCCGCCGCGCAATGGTTCCATAATGACGACGCCAATGTTATTTTGGGCTGCCAGTTTTAGGCCAGCTAGCCCGGCCTGATAGTTTTCGTCGAGGTAGTTGTATTGAATTTGGCAAAAATCCCACGGATAGTCCAGTAGTATTTTGGCGAAGTCGTCGTATTTGCCGTGAAAAGAAAAACCGCAATAGCGTATTTGACTAGCTGCTTTTTTACGCGCTAAAAACTCGATGATACCGAGCGATTTTAGCGTTTGCCAGCTTTCAAAACTCGACAGTGCATGCATCAGATAATAGTCAATATAATCGGTTTTAAGGCGCTTCAATTGCGTGTTGAAAAAGCTATCTAGTTGGGCTGGTTTGGTCACTAAAAATGTCGGCATTTTATCGGCAATATAGATTTTGCTGCGCAATTGATGTTTGGCGAAAATACTGCCGATCATGCCCTCACTTTTGCCTCTGTGGTAGGGGTAGGCGGTGTCAAAGTAATTGATGCCCAGCTCAATTGCTCGCAAAATATGTTTTTCAGTTAGTGCCTCGTTAATTGCGCCTCGCCTTGTTGGAAAGCGCATGCAACCATAACCCAATATCGAAAGGTCATCGCCGCCGGGTACAAGTTTTTTGTAGCGCATAGTAATCTCCTGTTTTTTATATACTATATTATAACACAGCCTATATTAGCTACGTTATTTTTTACTATCTATATTTTTTAACCATTTGGTAACAAGTGTATTTTGTCTAATAATTATAGACAAAAACACTTGACGGGTGCATTTCCCCATGCTATGATATTAGAATGCAATAACTGTGGCATGCAGCTTTTTTGTGGCGTTTTTTAAAAATTTAAAAAACGTTAAAAATCGCTACAAGCCAGCAATTCCAATGACTTTATTATTTATTACATAATAATTAAATTTTTATTATTTTTTTGAAACATAGACCAACTATATTAAGCAAGGGGGAACGAGAATGCCGCAAGCGGTAAAAATAGGCAAGCGAGAAAGACTCACTTTTTCCAGCGTCGATCAAATCATTCAGCCACCTAATCTGATTGAGATCCAATTGGCATCTTATCAGTGGTTCTTAAAAGAAGGTTTGATGGAGGCGTTTCAAGACATTTCGCCCATTCAAGACTACACGGGTAATCTAATTCTGGAGTTCTGCGACTACGAATTAGAAATGAAGCCGAAGTACGGTGTAGAAGAATGTAAAGAGCGCGATGTCAACTATGCAGTTCCACTAAAGGTACAGCTGAGGTTTATCAACAAAGAGACGGGCGAAGTAAAAGAGCAGCGCGTCTTTATGGGTGATTTTCCGCTAATGACCGAAAAGGGAACCTTTATTATCAATGGTGCTGAGCGCGTTATCGTTTCGCAGCTAATTCGTTCACCGGGGCCATATTACGCCGAAACAATCGATAAATACGGCGCTAAGCTGTATTCGACAACGGTTATTCCAAACCGTGGCGCTTGGTTAGAATACGAAACCGATTCTAATGGCATTGTGTCAGTTAGAATTGACAGAACCCGTAAATTGCCAATTACAGTATTAATTAAGGCACTTGGCTTCGGTAGCGATAGCGAAATTATCGACTTGTTTGGCGAAGACGAACGCCTTGTCAAGACCTTAGACAAAGATAGCACTTCTACCTATGAAGAAGGGTTACTTGAAGTTTATAAAAAGTTACGTCCTGGCGAGCCGCCAACGGTGGAAAGCGCCAGCAGCTTGTTAAATTCGCTTTTCTTTGACCCGAAGCGTTACGATTTAGCTAAAGTTGGCCGTTATAAATTTGCCAGAAAACTTGCAATTTCTAATCGTGCAGAAAATCGCGTTGCCGCCGAAGACATTATTCACCCATTAACGGGCGAAATTATTGTCGAAGAGGGCGCGGCGATTACGCGCAAACTGGCACTTGTCATCGATAATTCTGGCTTAAAAGACATTACTGTCTACGGTGACGACGATAAGCCCGTAAAGATTATCGGCAATCATTTTGTCGATATTAGTACTTTCTTAAATGTTGACGACTTAAAAATTGATCGCTTGGTCTATTATCCGGTTTTAAAGGAAATATTAGATGAAACCGATGACCTTGCAGCGCGTCATAATTTGATTTTAGAGCGCAAGTCAGAACTGATACCAAAAAACATCATGATCGATGACATTATTGCCACGATGAGCTACGTGTTTAACTTGGCGCATGGCATTGGTCACACTGACGACATTGACCACTTGGGCAATCGCCGTATTCGTTCGGTTGGTGAATTGTTGCAAAATCAATTTAGAATTGGTCTTTCCAGAATGGAGCGTGTCGTTCGCGAGCGCATGACTGTACAAGACATGGAATCAATTACGCCGCAGGCGCTGATTAACATCAGGCCAGTTGCCGCCGCCATTAAAGAATTCTTTGGCAGTTCGCAGTTATCGCAATTTATGGATCAAACCAACCCGGTAGCTGAGCTGACCAACAAGCGCCGTCTTTCGGCCCTTGGTCCAGGCGGGCTATCGCGTGAACGCGCTGGCTTTGAGGTGCGCGACGTTCACCATTCGCACTATGGCAGAATGTGTACAATTAATACGCCTGAGGGCCCGAACATTGGTCTAATTGGTTATCTCAGTATTTACGCACGCGTTAACCAATACGGTTTTATCGAATCGCCCTATCGCGTGGTCGACAACGAAAATCGCTGTGTAACTGACGAAGTACACTATATTACCGCTGATGTCGAAGCGCGTTCGGTCGTTATTCCGGCAACAGAGCCGCTCGATGAAAATGGTCACTTTATAAACGACCGCGTCGTCGGCCGCTATAAACATGAAATTAAAGAATACCCTATTGATAAAGTAGATTATATGGAAGTTTCGGCACAACAGATGATTTCAGTTGCAACGTCGATGATTCCATTTTTAGAAAATGACGAGGCAACGCGTGCCCTGATGGGTTCAAGCATGCAACGTCAGGCCGTGCCACTGGTTACGTCTCAGGCGCCGATTATCGGTACTGGCATGGAGTACTTAGCCGGCCTTGATTCAGGTGCAATTGTCCGCGCTGTCGCCGATGGTGTGGTTGAAAAAGTCACCTCGCAAGAAATAGTCGCCGTTCGCAAAGACGGTACAAAAGACCATTATGAACTACTTAAATTTAAGCGTTCTAACCAGGGCACCTGCATTAATCAACATCCGCTGGTCAGCAAGGGCGACGAAATAAAATTTGACGAGGTAATCGCCGATGGCCCGTCGACCGACTTAGGTGAAATCGCCTTAGGCGCCAACCTGTTAGTTGCCTTTATGACATGGGAAGGCTACAACTATGAAGATGCCATTCTACTGAGTGAAGAACTGGTAAAAGACGACGTGCTATCGTCGATTCACATTGAAGAATACGAAGCAGAGGCCAGAGATACCAAATTGGGGCCTGAAGAAATTACGCGCGACATACCAAACATTGGTGACGATGCGCTGAAAAACTTAGATGACCGCGGCGTTATTCGAATTGGTGCCGAAGTTAACCCGAACGACATTTTGGTCGGTAAGGTAACACCAAAGGGTGAAACCGAGCTCACCGCTGAAGAGCGTTTACTACGTGCCATTTTTGGTGAAAAAGCGCGTGAAGTAAGAGACACCTCATTGCGTGTGCCGCACGGCGAAAACGGCATTGTCGTCGACGTCAAAGTGTTCACCCGTGAAAATGGCGACGAACTATCACCCGGCGTCAATGAACTGGTTCGCGTTTACATCGCTAAAAAACGCAAGATCAACGTCGGCGATAAAATGGCTGGCCGCCACGGTAACAAGGGCGTTATTTCGAAGATATTACCTGTTGAAGACATGCCGTTCTTAGATGACGGTACGCCAATTCAAGTGGCGCTCAACCCACTGGGTGTACCATCGCGTATGAACATTGGTCAGGTACTTGAAGTTCACCTTGGCTTGGCCGCTAAAAAGTTTGGCTGGTATGTGGCATCACCCGTATTCGATGGCGCGCACGAGCACCAAATTATGGACTTATTAGAAGAAGCCGGCTATCCGCGCGATGGTAAACTGAACATTCGAGACGGCCGCACCGGTGAACTACTCGACAATAAAGTAACAGTTGGCTACATGTATATGTTAAAGCTGCACCACTTGGTAGATGATAAACTACACGCCCGCTCAACTGGGCCTTATTCACTGGTAACGCAACAACCACTAGGCGGTAAAGCCCAATTTGGCGGTCAGCGCTTTGGCGAGATGGAAGTTTGGGCACTCGAAGCCTATGGCGCCGCCCATACACTACAAGAAATTTTGACGGTTAAGTCAGACGATGTCATCGGGCGCGTTAAGGCCTACGAGGCCATTGTCAAGGGCGAAAATATTCCAGAGCCAGGTGTGCCAGAATCGTTTAAGGTATTGATCAAAGAACTGCAGTCAATTGGCCTAGACGTCAAGGTATTACGCGACGAAGACGAACTGGAAATAGAAGAAGATTTAACAGATGTTTCAGAATACGATGACGTTATTGTAGACGAAGTTAACCAATATGTCGACGATTCTGAACCAGAAGACGAAGAAGAATCAGAACCTGAATTTGACGACAACATCGAATTTGATGATGAAATGCTTTAAACACCCTAACCAGATAAGAAGGGAGCGTACCACATTTGTCTGAAAATATGAATAATGAAATTAAACAAGAAAACACTTTTGATGTTAAGCCGACGGGTTTTGACAACAATTATAACAGCTTCGATTCAATAAGAATCGGCCTAGCTTCATCTGACAAAATTCGCCAATGGTCGCGCGGCGAAGTAAAAAAACCAGAAACCATTAACTATCGCACACTAAAACCAGAGCGCGAAGGTTTGTTTTGCGAAAAGATATTCGGACCACAAAAAGACTGGGAATGTCACTGTGGTAAATACAAGCGCATTCGCTATAAAGGCATTATTTGCGACCGCTGTGGCGTAGAGGTTACCAAAGCCAAAGTGCGCCGCGAGCGCATGGGTCACATTGAACTGGCTGCGCCGGTATCGCATATTTGGTATTTTCGAGGCATACCATCAAAAATGGGTATTTTACTCGACATTTCACCGAGAGCACTCGAAAAAGTACTCTATTTTGCATCGTACATCGTGCTCGACCCAGGTGAGACCTCATTAGAATACAAACAAATATTGAGCGAAGCCGAGTTTGCTGAGAATTACGAAATGTACGGCACGGCCTTTAAGGCCGGCATGGGTGCTGAATCGGTTAAAATACTATTACAAGATATCGATTTGGCGGCGCTTTCCAGCGAACTGCGCACCAAAGTAAAAGAAAGCAGTGGTCAAAAGCGCTCAAAGGCAGTGAGGCGCTTAGAAGTGGTCGAGGCATTTTTGCAATCGGGCAACCGACCAGAATGGATGATTTTAGAAGCCATTCCGGTAATACCGCCCGACCTTAGACCAATGGTGCAGCTTGATGGTGGTCGCTTTGCGACATCAGATTTAAATGATTTATACCGCCGTGTGATCAATCGCAATAATCGCTTAAAGCGCCTATTAGAACTAGGCGCGCCAGAGATTATCTGCCGCAATGAAAAGCGCATGCTACAAGAAGCCGTTGACGCCTTAATCGACAATGGCAGGCATGGTCGCCCGGTAACAGGGCCCGGTAACAGACCATTAAAGTCGCTATCAGACATGCTTAAAGGTAAGCAAGGTCGCTTTAGACAAAACTTGCTCGGTAAACGGGTTGACTATTCGGGCCGTTCGGTTATCGTGGTTGGGCCTGAACTAAAGTTTTATCAGTGCGGCTTACCTAAAAAAATGGCGCTTGAACTCTTTAAACCCTTTGTTATGAAGCGCCTAGTCGACGGAGAATTTGCCCATAATATTAAATCGGCCAAGCGCATGGTTGAAAAAATGCGCCCCGAAGTTTGGGATATCGTCGAAGACGTCATTAAAGAACACCCTGTACTGTTAAACCGTGCGCCGACACTGCACAGACTGGGTATTCAAGCCTTTGAACCAATTTTAGTAGAAGGTAAGGCAATTCGTTTGCACCCACTGGTCTGTACAGCCTATAACGCCGACTTTGACGGCGACCAAATGGCCGTGCACGTACCGCTATCAGTAGAAGCACAAGCCGAAGCCCGCTTCTTAATGCTATCGGTTAACAATATACTGGCGCCAAAAGATGGCACACCAATTACGACGCCAACACAGGACATGGTACTAGGTGTCTATTACTTAACCATGGACGGTGCAGAAGACGTCTATGATAAAAACAACACATTAATTAGCTATGGTGAAAAGGGCAGTGGCAAAATATTTAAAGATTTTGACGAAATGCTAATGGCCTATAGTAATGGTCACGTCAGCCTACACGCCAAAGTTAAGGTCAGACGCCAAGACGCCGAGTCTGGCGAAACTGCCCTAGTAGAAAGTACGGTTGGGCGCTTTATTTTCAATGAACACATTCCGCAAGACTTAGGTTTTGTCAATCGAGATGAAGATAAGCTCAGCTTAGAAGTCAACTTTGAATGTACCAAAAAAGAACTCGAAAAAATTATTGCCAAGTGTTTTGCCAGCAAAGGTAACACGATTACGGCTGAAATGCTCGACCACATTAAATCACTCGGCTTTAGATTTTCAACACAGGGTGCAGTTACCATTTCGGTTTCAGATATGGTTGTGCCTGAAGAAAAAAATGAACTCATTGAAAAGGCGCGCAAAGAAGTTGATAAATATCACAAAATATTCCGCCGTGGTTTAATGACCGACGAAGAGCGTCACGAAAAAGTAATTGAAACTTGGAAAAACACCACTGAAGAGGTTACCGAAGTGCTAATGCAAAACCTCGATAGACGCAATAACATCAACATTATGGCTTATTCAGGCGCACGTGGTACCATTAAGCAAATTCGTCAGTTAGCCGGCATGCGCGGCAACATGGCCAACACGCTTGGTGAAACCATAGAGGTGCCAATTGTCTCTAACTTTAGAGAGGGCTTATCAGTACTCGAATACTTTATTTCGACAACTGGTGCCCGTAAAGGTTTGGCGGATACGGCGCTTAGAACAGCTGACTCAGGTTACTTAACCCGTCGTTTGGTCGACGTTTCGCAAGATATCATCGTCAGAGAAGCCGACTGTGAAACCGACCAAGCTATTTACTTAAAGCCATTTACCGATGGTCACGGTGCGGTTGAACCAAAGGCAGCACAATTGGTTAGCCAAACCTTGGCTGAAAATGTCATCAATGAAAAAACCGGCGAAATTGTCGCCTATAAAAATCAATTCGTCAGCCGCAAGTTGGCGCGTAAAATTGCTCGCGCGACGTCGCAACCGGTTTATATACAAAAAGAAGTGATTGAATCGCTCGAAGAGCGCTTGATCGGGCGCTACTTGGCAGAAGATGTCGTCAGCGATGATAAAGAAAAAGAAATCATCGCTTATAAAAACCAATTGGTCGATGCCGAACTTGCAGCTAAAATTGTCGCTCGCACCAGCCAGAAAATTGCCGTTCGCTCGGTACTTACATGTGAAACCAAACACGGTGTCTGTGCCCGCTGCTACGGCTTAAACCTGGCGAATGGCCGTTCGGTTAACGTCGGTGAAGCGGTTGGTATTATTGCCGCACAGTCGATTGGTGAACCGGGTACACAGTTGACAATGCGTACCTTCCACAGTGGTGGTGTTGCCGGTGGCGATATCACACAAGGTCTGCCGCGTGTCGAAGAATTATTTGAAGCGCGTAAGCCAAAGGGCTTGGCCTTAATTGCCAACATTGCTGGTGTTGTTTCATTTAAAGAAACCAAAAAGAAACGCGAAATTGTCATTACCGGTGAAGATGGCGACACATTCTCGCAACAAATTGTATTCGGCGCCCAGTTGAAAGTTAAAGAGGGCGACCGCGTCGAGGCCGGCACAGTGTTGACCAATGGTTCGGTTAATCCGCACGACATACTCAAAATTGTCGGTGTCGACGGCGTACACGATTACATTACGCAAGAAGTTCAGCGCGTTTATCGTCTGCAAGGTGTTGACGTCAACGACAAGCACATTGAAATTATCATCAAGCAAATGCTCGATAAAATTCACGTTGATGACGCCGGTGAAACCGATTTAATCCCCGGTTCGCGTGTCAGTATGCAAGATTTCGTCGACGCCAATAAAAAAGCCGCCGAAGACGGCTTGTCAGTGGCAGAGGGCTCACGTATATTATTGGGTATCACAAAAGCCTCACTGGCAACCGATTCGTTCTTGTCAGCGGCGTCGTTCCAAGAGACGACACGCGTTTTGACAGAGGCGGCCATCAAGGGCAAAGAAGATCGCTTGATTGGTCTAAAAGAGAATGTCATTATCGGTAAATTGATTCCAGCCGGTACTGGAATGAAGCGTTATCACGAGATTGCAATTGAATCTGATGACTACGATGATGCCGATTTGGTAAGCGAAGTCATGTAATTATCTTGACAATGTACTGTTTGAATGATAAAATTTCATGGTATGCGTTGCAAAAAGCACTTTTTAACAGGAGCTAACAGTGACGAATATAATAAGCGATGAGCTGCGCGTTGGGCTGAAGGCCTCGATGCGCGCCATTAAAGAAGGCTACGTCAGCAAGTTGTATGTGGCAAAAGATGCCCAACAGCAGCTGACGCAACCACTGATTACACTAGCCGAAACAAGCCTTGTCGACATAGAATACGTTGCGTCGATGAAAGCGTTGGGTCGGTTATGTCAAATTGATGTCGGTGCTGCAGCAGCAGTAATAATAAAAAATAAAGAGTAACACAAAATTTATCAGTAAAGGAGGTGCAGTGAATGCCAACAATTAACCAACTCGTCAGAAAGAGCCGTGTTAAGCAAACCGATAAGAGTACGTCGCCTGCCTTACAGCGCACGTTTAATTCGTTAAAGCGCGTGTCTGTCAAGCAGTCGTCACCGCAAAAGCGCGGCGTTTGTACATCAGTTAAGACAATGACGCCTAAAAAGCCGAATTCTGCGCTCAGAAAAGTAGCCTTTACAAGAGCACAGTGTCGTTATGATACGTGGTGGCAGGGTAAAAGACCTACCTGGTGTTAGATACCACATTATTCGTGGCGTATTAGATACACAAGGTGTAGCCAACAAGAACCAAGCGCGTTCTAAGTACGGTGCAAAACGTCCAAAGAAAAAGTAGTACAATAAATACCTAGTCATTAATATCGCGTCATTTAGTTGACATCCGACTGTGATGATTAGGGTGCAGTCTCTGTAAAACCGACACCACAACTTACTAGGGAATAGGTCTCTATGTTGAGTACCGATGAAAATTAAAATTGAATTAGGAGGGAAGCGTTGTGTCTAGAAAAGGTAGAGCGCCTAAGCGCTTAGTGTTACCTGATCCGGTCTACGGGTCAAAGATGGTGACCAAATTAATAAACCAAATTATGCTCGATGGCAAAAAAGGCGTTGCACAAAAAATTGTTTACGGCGCCATGGAAACAATTGGTGACAAAATGGGTAAACCGCCAATTGATATATTTAATCAGGCATTAGATAATATTATGCCGGTATTAGAAGTTCGTTCGCGCCGTGTTGGTGGTTCAAACTATCAGGTTCCGGTAGAAGTTAGGCCTGAACGCCGTAAGACATTGGGTATTCGCTGGTTGGTCTTGCAAGCACGCAAGCGCGGCGAAAGAACAATGAAAGAGCGCCTTGCTAAAGAGTTAATGGATGCTGCCAATAATACAGGCGGCGCAGTTAAGAAGAAAGAAGACGTCCATAAGATGGCAGAAGCCAATAAGGCGTTTGCTAGCTACAGATGGTAATAAAAAAACATAGGAAAGGAGGAAAACTGTGAGTAGAGCTTTTCCACTAGAACGTACGCGAAATATCGGCATTATGGCTCACATTGACGCCGGTAAGACGACGACGACAGAGCGTATACTCTATTATACGGGTATTACGCATAAACTTGGCGAAACACACGACGGTGCAGCGACAATGGACTGGATGGAC
>PDWI01001190.1_pt1 | contig 41846 bp, 36 predicted proteins | sample 1430891 | NCBI WGS metagenome assembly PDWI01 (sample SAMN01162508, study PRJNA174530) | Oral metagenome, whole genome shotgun sequencing project. | biome: Marine environment; feature: Marine mammal; material: Swab sample of the gingival sulcus; isolation source: swab sample of gingival sulcus... | reverse complement strand
TTAGCTATGCTTTATCAAGTAGAAACTAAGCAATTAACTCGTCAGATGAAAAGAAATATTGATAGATTTCCTGAAGATTTTTGTTTTCAATTAACTAAAGAAGAATTTGAAAACTTGAGGTGCCAAAATGGTACCTCAAGTGATGGTCGAAATTATGGTGGTAGGAGATATAGCCCATATGTATATACAGAAGCTGGAATTTCGATGCTATCTTCGGTACTTAGAAGCGAAACAGCTGTTAAAGTAAGTGTAGATATTATCAGAACTTTTGTGGAAATGCGACATTTTTTATTAGATAATAGAAATATGTTTACTAGGATTAACAACCTTGAATTAAATCAACTTAAACAAGACACAAAACTTGAAAAAATTGAGATAAAGCAACTAGAATCTCAAAAAATAATAGATGATAAGTTAAATAAGGTTGAGAAAAAATTTGAGCAAGTCTTTGATTATATAGCTGAAAAAAGTGAAGTATCACAAAAAATATTCTTTGATGGTCAGATTTATGATGCCTTTACCTTGCTTATAGATATAGTTAGAAAAGCGAAAAAATCCATTATCCTTATAGATAATTATGTAGGTATAGATACTTTGAATATATTAGCTAAAAGAAAAGATGGAGTAAATATAACTATTTATACTACTAATAAGAGCAAGCTAACAACAGAAGATATAGAGAAGTTTAATAAGCAGTATAAAAACTTAATAGTAAAGAAAATATCTACTTTTCACGATAGATTTATGATATTAGATGAAAGTTATGGATATTTGATAGGTTCATCTTTAAAAGATGCTGGGAATAAGAGCTTTGGTATAACAAAAATAGAAGATGATAGAAATATAAAGGATATTTTAGGAAGATTGGAAGATTAACATATAATATAATACAATAAATTAGTCAGTTTTATTTGATTGGTAGCTGGTGAGTGTTTAAGAGATTGTTATAACATGTGATAGATGGATTTCTAGCATTTAACAAAAAAATTTGGTAAGTTTTTTTCAGTGGATAAATGTTTTAATAATTTATATAAAGCTCAGAAAATAGTGGAGTATAGATGGTAGAATTCATCGAATACTACTGATTTGTAGGAAGAAATGTGAAGGAGTTATTTTGGATGGTTTTAGAAAATAAAAAAATTAAAATAAGAACTGCGGTTGATTCAGATTCTGATGAGCTTTTAACTTGGTGGAATGATGGTAAAATAATGGAACACGCAGGTTTTCCGTATGGTTTAAAGATGACAAAAGAAAAGGTGTTAGAGAATATAAACAATCAGAGCGATGAACGAAAGTTATTAGTCATTGAGTTTGATAATACTTTGATTGGTGAAATGAATTATAAGCTACTATCAGAAGATGTATCCGAAATAGGAATAAAAATTTGTGATTTTAATAAACAGAATCAAGGAATCGGTAGTCAGTGTTTATGCTTACTGATAAATTATCTCTTCAAAGATATAAATATTAAAAAAATTATACTCGATACAAATTTGAAAAATAAACGAGCACAAAGAGTTTATGAAAAATTGGGTTTTAAAAAGGTAAAGATAGATATAGATTCATGGAAAAATCAAATGGGAGAATTACAGTCAGTAGTTTATTATGAATTAAGTAAAGAAGATTGGAATGTTATAAATGAATAAAAAATTGAATCATATTGAATGTAATATTTCAGCGAATAAAAAGGTATAAATACATTTTGTTGGATAGAATAGAATGAAGCAAAACTCAAATCAAGGAGGAGATAATGGAAATTAAAGTTTTAAAAGATTTCACAGATTTTATTGATGATAAAAAATATTTTAGAATAGTTAATTTTAATAAATTAATAGAAGAACTAAGAAAAAGAGAGTTAGAAAATAATATAATCGAAAGAATAAATCTTGAGATAGAAAAAGCAAATAGAGAAACAGAAAGAGATAGAATCTTTAAACAAGTTTTTTTATCAAGTAATAATATGATTAGATTATTAGCAAATGAACTTAAAATAGTTCCTAAGAAATATTATCAAAGACAAGGACTTACTATAGGAATAGCTCTTGGACTTCCGCTTGGCTATTTATTCGCTATGTCATTAAAAAATCTTGGATTAATGGGTGTAGGACTACCAATTGGAATTGGTATAGGAATAGCAATTGGAAGTGGAAAAGATAAAAAGGCTTTTGAAGAAGGTAGACAATTAGATGTTGATATGAACTTAAGTTAATCTTTTAAACAATAAGTCAGCGTACAAAGGCATAATTTAGAGTATTCTTAAATAGTTTTATAGTTTAAATTATAGTTTTTCAACTGTTTTAAAAAGTGAAGTTACTGAGAAACAGAGCATCTTTATTATGATGTTTTGATAAATTAAGCAAAAAAGAAACAAAGATTAAAACTTGATATTCCAAACTGGAATATTAAGTATATATAGTCTAGAAAATACTCAAAGATTGATGATGAGATAGATTGTAAGGTATCACAAAATGTGATACCTTTAAAATATATTATTGTAAAAGGAGATCAGATGATAAGAGAAAAGTATCTAAAAAATATTCATAAGATTATTTTAGTATTTATAGCAGGAATTATGATTGGAAGTTTTAGTATTGTACCAATGATATTAATACAGAAAGTAATTGATTCTTTATCCATCGGAGAGAGTAGATTATTTATTAAAAATATCTTATTATATGCTTTTATCTATATTCTAGTGGATGGTTTAAAAATACTCATTATGAATATTGCTACGAAGTTTGAGCTAAAGCTAAATAAAAAAATAAAAGAAGATATTGCTGGGGCTGTTCTCAGCACCCAAATTGATTTATTATCGGAATACGGTCATAGTAATGCCTTTAATACGATAATCGATGATATAAAAGATTTAGATAATAAACTGATTCCTCTAGTCTTTGGTTTAGGATTTTCGATTTCTAGTTGTTTTATTGGTGCTTATATCATTATTACATATGATTATATGATGCTATTTGTTATTATATGTATTTCAGTCACATCAACTGTATTGATTAAAAAGCTATTAAAGCGTTCAGATATAGCAGTTAAAAAGAGTAAAGATCAGCGGTTATACGTCATCAATAGATTATATGATATTATTGTAGGTGCAAGGGATATTAAATTATTTCAAAAAGAAGAGGTGTTTAAAGAAGAATTTCATCAGGATAATAATATATTATATGATTATGATAAGAAAATCATTAATATCAAAAATAGTTCTCAAACTGCTGTTAGCTTACTCTTTAACCTTATTATGGCTACACTTATTCTAATAGGTGGCTTCCGAGTTAGTAGAGGTGATTTATCAGTAGGTGCTTTAGTGGCTATTATACTTTATGCTTCTATGATTACAGATCCTATTTTTAATATTATGGATAATCAAAAAGAAATATCTGTTTTTAAAAATTCAATAAAAAGGTTGGATATTATCTTTTCTAATATAACAAAAGAGCAGGCTTCTTATCAAAAAGAATTTAAAAGAATAGAATGTAAAAATATTTGTCTTTCCTATGAAAATAATAGGATTCTGAAGAATTTTAATACTGTGATTCATCATGGTGATAAAATTAAAATGAATGGACGCACTGGTTCGGGAAAATCGTCCTTAGTAAAACTATTGACAAATACTTATAAGCCTAGTTCCGGACATATTCTCATTGATGGAAAAGAAAATTTTTTTGCCTCAGCAGCGGTAGTGTTTCAGGAAAATAAATTATTTAATACCTCTATTCTTGAGAATATAAAATTTAAATCAGAAAATAAAAATCTAAAAAAGATTATAGAAATATGTAGATTAGAAGAAGTTATAAAAAAATATGAGTCCAATGATATTGGGTTTGATGAAAGTACTTTATCTGGAGGAGAAAAAACAAGACTTTTTATTGCTAGAGCACTATGCAAAGAATGTGAATTATATATTTTTGATGAAATTAGTACAGGTTTAGATGAAGCGTTATTCTATGCTATTTTTGATGATATTATGGCATTTTTAGAACATAAAACCGTGATAGTAATAGAGCATAAATACTTAGATGATAAGTATTTTAATAAATTTATTGATGTAGGAGAGTTATGTTAGTCATTGTTTCAGCAAAGAACATAAAAGATGGGTACAAAGAAAAATATAGCGTATCAGTAGAAGAGGGTTTAAATACCTTTTTCTATAATTATAAAGAGCATTTTAAAAAGTATGAAATTTTTTCTTTGTTTCATCCATATAAGGATACCTATTTAGAGTATGAACGAGTAAAAGATATTAAGATGTTTTCTGAGTCCATACTAGAGTGGACTCAAAATATCGATATCTATGAAGAAAATAAAATCATTAATGCGTATCATATTAGTCTAAAGAAAATAAGAATCTTTTCTAAAAAATTATCTGCATTATGTGACTATTCTACGGAACATAATAATGGTTTAGTGGGATTAGGAGATTAAAAAACCAAAAAGCTTAAGCTCTTTGGTTTTTAACATATTCTTCAAATTCATCAGCAAACATGGGCTTTGCATAATAAAATCCTTGAATTTCGTTACAATCTACTTCTTTTAAAAAGTCCACTTGCTCTTTTGTCTCTACTCCTTCTGCTATAGAATGGAGATTCAGTGATTTCGAAAGATATAATATTGTTTTTATAATCGCTTCTTTTTTCTCATCCACACCTATGCCATCAATAAATGATTTATCAATTTTTATTCGATCAATAGGTAGGGATTGAAGCCTATTTAAAGAAGAAAACTTCACACCAAAATCATCTAATGCAATGCTAGAATGAAAAGACTTAATTTTTTTAAAAGCACTGATTAATAAAGGTGATTCACTATTAGCAACACTTTCTGTTATCTCAAATTCAATGAGCTTAGGATCTACATTATATTTATTTAAAATATATTGTATTTTATCTGGAAGCGTTTCATCTTGAAACTGAATAGGAGATAAATTAATAGAAATCCTTATATTATCAAATCCCATTTCTATCATTTTTGCTTCTTGCTGAACAGCTTGTTCTATAATCCAATCTCCTATTTTTATAATCATACCAGTATTTTCGAGTATTGGTATAAATACATTAGGAGGTACTTGGTTAAATTTCTTAGAATTCCAGCGAAGTAAAGTTTCTGCGCCAATTATTTTTCCTGTTTTAGTAGAAATTTGAGGTTGGAAAGCTAATTGTAATTCATTATTTTCTATGGAATTCGCTAGAGAATTTGTATAAATAACCTTTTTTAAATTCTTCTTATTATCTTGTTCGTTGAAAAAATAATATTTCTTATTTCTAGTTTTTTTCGATTCATGAAGTGCAAGAGTAGCACTTTTAAATAGAGAATGGAAATTATCTCCATCATTTGGATATCTAGCAATACCAGCACTTATATTTACCTTATATTCGAATATGTCAATTGTAAGTGGGTTTTCAAATTCCTTAAATAATTCTTCTAATTTATTTTTTATCTTATGCTCATCATAACAGTCATTAAAATATAATAAAAATTCATCTGCACCAAATCGAGCGATACTATATTTATTATTTGTAAATTCAGTTAGTTTATTTGCAATATGCTGAAGTAAAGTATCACCAAAATTATAACCAAAAGCATCATTGATTTCTTTAAAATTATCTACATCTAAACATATTAACGCGCTTTTTGAATCTAAATTATTTTCTAATCTATAGGTTACTTCTTTTGCAAGAGTCGATTTATTTTTGAGTTTTGTTATATTATCAAAATGATCATTAAAATATAATCGATGTTCACGCTCTAATTTTTTTATAACAATAGCAGATAAATTAGTGATGATTGGATTGTATTCATTTAAATCTTTTACAATAGATTCGTCATAATGATATTCAAATATCATAACGGATTTTATCTTTTCATCCACCATTATTGGCATAGTATAAAAACTATTTGAATTACTAGAACGAAAGTACGCTATGGCAGCTGGTGATAAATCTAATGTTTCGATATCAGGAATACAAATTTTCTTTTCTGTTAAGAGTTCATCTTCGCTTACTATTCCTTCTGTCAGAATAGTTTTAATTTCACTAATATCCCCACTATTGGGATTGCAGTTTTTACAATAAGAAAGAAGTAGAGAGGCACTATTTTCTATGGTATATACATAGGCTTTATTACAATTGAAATTTTTACTTAAATTTGTTAGAACATCAATAATTGTATCTTTTTTATTCCCCTCATTCATCTCAATAATTTGTTTAGAAATATTATTAAGTGTTAACTGCATAGTAGCTTTTCTAGTTGTTTCATTTATTTTTGAACGATAGACTTTATTAATATAAAAGCCAATAATAAAACTAATGAGGATAATGACTATTCTACCGATATAATGAGATGAATTAATTGTAATATCTTTTTCCCCAATATAAAAAAGGGCAAGTAGTTGGATTACTATAGCAGAAAGTCCAATAGCATAGGAATATCTTCTTTTATCAAATATCATTGTTGTTATCATATAATAGAAAAATATAGACCAAATAGTTGTAATAGCAATATGTGTATATTTAAAAGTGAGTAAGGACATCATAATAATAGAAGTAATTGTTATAAATCGGAATAAATTCTGCCTATTTTTTAAAATATTATCAATAAAGAAATGAAATCCCCCCAGAAGAAATATAATAAGCGTTAGAATAATCTGGTTTACACTTTTATCTGGTGGAAACTTATAATTGAATAATAAATTTAAGAAAGATAGTGATATATAAATATATCCGCTTATTTTAAGTAATCCTTCTATATTTTTAAAATTGATAATTTCTTTTGGTTCATTTGTTTTTTCTTTATGCATTGTTCGTTCTTTTAATAAAACAAGTAAGGTATTGAAAATAGGAACAGCAATTAATAAAGAAATGAATCGAAGACCTTTATATTCTAAAAAAGTATTATGTTTAAAATTAATATAGACTATGATAAAAATGGTTACAATATAGGTATAGAATATCAATTTTTTCGTTGTTTTGTTCTTTTGATTTTTTGACTTTCTATGCCATAGATAAATATTAACTAAGGAAAGAAAAGTAAATCCGCACCCATAAATATTATAAAAAAGAACAGGAAGAGCCCTTTTATCTACACTAACATATCCGTAATCAGATAGCATCATATAGAAATATTCTTTAGGATAAAGAGGAAGTAGATATAATAAAATACCTATAATACCTGGTGAATAAACTAAAATATAGAATTTTTTGGATAATTTTTTCTCGGGATTGGAAAGGATGTAAAAAAAGTGGAAAATAAGGCTGTAAAAACATCCCCAAGCAAGTATTGCTATTTTATTAAATAGGAGAGAAAGATGCTGATTTTTTGCTACTATCATAAGAGAAAAGATAACTGACCACATTGAAAGAGATACACAAAGTAGAAAAAATATTTTATTAAGTGCTTTCTTTTTATTTAAGGACAGAGCATAAAATGCAATTATAGTATATATAAAGCTAGCAAAAAAATATATGTTTGATAATATAATTGCTTTTCTCATAAACTTATCCTTTCCATAAATAATAATCCTATAATTTTATATCGGTATTTTCCTCAAACAGTTTAAATATATTATATGAAATAAAAAATATTTTAAATATATTATAGAAAAATATTAATATATAGTATATAATGACAAAAATAATATATCATATAATATATTACAAATTTTTTAGAATAAGAAAAAATGGTAGTATAAAAAAATAAAAATTTTAAATATAATATAAAACATTTTATAAAAAGTGACGATATTCCTTATGCGAGATAAAAGTTTATATAAAATGTAAATTAATTTTTATGAAAAACAATGTATGCTTTTATTAGAATAGCTTAAAAGGGGTAAAGTATGGAACTTAATTTAATGAAAGATGAATATTTGATAGTGTGTGATAATATAAAAGAAGAAATGTCGCAAAAAGATATGATAAAAAGGAGATTGTTAAAATCTTACTTGAAACATATCAAAGAAACAGCTGAAGAAGTAAAGAGACTACATTTATGCCAATGCAGAGAAATTGAATTTATGAGCAATGCAGGAATTAAATGGGTTGAAAATCTGAAAAACAATGATCCAGAATTATTCGTCGAATGGTTAAAAAAGAATAAAAATAGAATTATGACTGGTCGCAGTGAACTGGGGAATTTACCATCTGACTTTACAATGGATGATTATTATTTTTATGTTAAAGAAGAGTGTTTGGCGTATTAATACACTAAGGCAAAAGATTAGTATATAATGGTACTAATCTTTTTTTGAAAGAATAAATTTTTATATATTCATGAAGAACCGCTGAAATATAGACGATGATATATATGACGTAGGAGATGGTTATGATAAAAATTGGTTCAGATAAACTGAAGATTGCTTTTATGTGTATAGCGATTTATTTACTAATAGCTGTTGTTGTGATTACATTTACTTATGATGAAAATTTAAGTATGATGTCATTATCAGCTAGTGAAATTAATTATGTCACTTTAATACATGAAGATAATAGTAAGGAAAGAGTGAAAATTCCTTTGAAGTTAGAAAATAAAGAGAAATTTGAATTTATACTTGATATATCAGAATATATGAAGATAGAAAATGCTAGTGTGACGACGAATGCTAGATTTTCTAATTTAGAAGTGTATGCTGATGACAAACTTTTATATGAAAAGAAAACAACGACAGAAGATATTATGGGTAGTGGAGGAAATTATTTGGTATTTTTTAACATACCAGATGATTTGAAGTCCCCTTATTTACGATTTGTATACAGACCTTTATTAAGGTCAGAAAACCATACGCATATTTCTACTATTATGATAGGAAATAAAACAGAACTTATATTGACAAAATTATTGAGTAAGCTAGATGTTCTATTTATTAGCGTTCTGATGTTTATTAATATTGTCAATGCGATTATGATCGGATTTTTAAATAGAAAATTTTTTAAAAAAGAAAATTATGGTGTCTTCTATCTTTCTATATTAGCCTTAATTATTTCTACTTATTTTATGACGCAGGCATGGTTTGTTAAATTTATCTTTATGCCATATAATACAGCATTATACTTTGTTGAGTATACGACAACAGCGATGATGCCGATCCCATTTTTATCATTTTTTAAGTATGAACTGGATGCTCAATTTAAAAAATTATATAATGGAATGATTTATATCACCTTTGCTAATTTAATTATACAGTCTGTACTTTCGTTTTTAAATATATATGAATATCAAGAAATGCTTCCATATTCCTATATTTTAATTTTCTTATCCTTAGGACTGGTAGCAATTACCTTTATTCTTACGGATTCAGAGAAGTATCCTATTAAGAAAAAGTTTGCGATACCACTCCTTATTATTGTACCTTTAGGAATTTTTCCAGTAATCAGTGATATTCTAACAAATAGTTTTATACTTGATTCAGTCGCTGTTATCATCTGTGCATCCTTTATAGCACTTGAGATGATTGAACTGTATACAAGATTTTCTGAACATCATAAAGAGAAAATGGAAAAAGAAATCTATAAAAAAATGGCAAATACAGATTCTTTAACAAGATTAAAAAATAGAGTAGCATATGAAGCTTTTTTAGTGGAATTCAGTAAATGTAAAAAATCTTGTAGAGGATGGTTTGTTTCCATGGATTTAAATGGATTAAAAACAATCAATGATACGTATGGACATTTAAAAGGAGATCAGCTTATTGTTAATTTTTCTAGTATTTTATTAAAAGAAGAAGAAAAAGATGAGAATATAAAAGCCTTTCGAATTGGTGGAGATGAATTCTTTGTGTTTGTTTTTGAAAATGATACATTTGATATTAATGCTTGGATAGATGATATCAAAGTAAGATTTGCTCAAACGGAAAGTTTTGTAGATGGATTTATACCATCATTTGCTGCTGGTAGTTATTATGTACAAAAAAGTAATCAGGAAGACTTTGAAAAAGCCTTTCATGCAGCAGATGAGAGGATGTATGAAGATAAAAAAGGATATAAGAATCTAGAATAATAAAAATAAAATATAATTTTTTAATGATAAATTTTATAATTATTATTCTTTTTTAAGTATTTTTATATGATATAATGTATAAAATAATTAATTTTTTGAAACAAAAGGAGAAAAATGAGAGTTTTAAGTTTTTTATATAAAAATAAAACGTCTTTCCTAGCATTATTAAGGAAAGAAGATTATAGTTTTGATTTACCTTATGTTGTAGAAATATATACAACGAATTTGATAAGAAAAAAAGCTGAGATATTAAAAAATGATGTGCTATCTGTACTTCCAAATGCTACTATTGTCGGTGTTAGTGTTGGGGGTGTAGTTTATAATGGTCAAAATTATGATGATCAGACTCTCATGGTGATAAAAGATATTGAACATACAAAGTATAAAGTATCTAGCTGCGTATTAACAGATGATGTTTCTTATCTAGCAAAAGAAGTATATGAATCTGCTTTACAAAAATCATCTATGATGAATATTTTCTTTCCAGATTCCTATTTAAGAACCAATGAATTTGTAGAAGAATTTAATCGTTTGAATACGAATATAAAATTATATGGAGGAATCGCAGGAAAAATTGGTGATAATAGTATAGAATCCTTTGTCTTTAGTAATGAAGGAATACTTAAAAATAAAGTATTATTTATCAGTTACGCTGGAAAAATGAAAGTTACTAGTAATAGTCATATATCCGCTAGAGCCATTACAGATATTCATACTCTGACGAAAAAATCAGAAGTTTATTGGAATGAAATCGATGATATACCGATTGAAAAATGGATGGATAAGAATTTAGGAATTACTAAATTCAAGGAATTTAAAAAGATTTCAACAGCTGTTTCAAGAGATAAACTTCTTAGAATTCAAACGATTTTAGAAAAAGATAAACAGATAATAAGGTTTTTTAGATATAATAAGAAAAACAAAAAAATTGATCAATACTATGCTGATGTTCCAGAGGGAACAAAGTTTAGAATTGGTTATACTTCCATAGAAGAATGTGTACAAGAGCTACATGATACCTGTGATTTAATTAGTAATTCATCTTCAGAATTCATGTTTTTTTATTCCTGCGTCTTTAGAAAATATTATTTTAAAAATTTATACCAATTAGAAATTTCACCTTTTTTAAATGAAAATATAGTAGGAATTTTTCTCTTTGGAGAAATCGTTTATGTGGGTCATAAAAATCAGCTATTAAATGGTTCTTGTACCATTGCTTCATTTGCTGAAAAGAAAAGAAAAATTACACCAGATTATTCTGTTTTTGATTATTTAAATACCTTAAAGGATAATGTTGAATTCTTAAACTTTATGAAATTAAAGCATATTACAAAAACAGAACAAGAAAACAAATTCTTATTACAAAAATTAGACTATTTAATAAAAAAAGATAATACAATGGATGATAAATTATATCAATATCCTTATTATAAAATGTTTAATTATCTAAAATTTCAAGTGGATGATAAACAGAAGAAGTATACAAAGATTTGTTTGGTGAAAATAGATAATTATGATGTGATACAGCAGCATCTAGGCAGAGATAATTATTTTAAATTGCTTCATAGACTAGGATCCATGATAGAAAAGAAAATAGCCAATACAAAGATACTCGATTATATTCATTTCTATGGGATGCAGGAAGATAAATTTATATTAGCTGCTGATCAATCAGTAGCTGATGATGTGTTTATGAATTATGTTATGGACTTTTTTTATGAATATAATTCAATGGAAGTGGATGATGTATATATTATTTTGCGATTTATTATTGCAATTGATATTAAAAGACCTCTTGAAATAGCGCTTAGTACACTTAGAGAACGAAATGATTTGCAGTATAATTTCATCATATGCAATGAAGAAAATAAATTTATTGATCACGTAACGGAGATGAAGATTATAAAAATCATTAAAAAAGCGATTAAAAATAGGAATATTATTCCTTATTATCAGCCCATTTTCGATAATGAAACAGAAAGTATTATTAAATATGAATCCTTAATGCGCTTAAAGGTAGAGGATGTTCTTTATACACCTTCTGAATTTATGGCAGTAGCAAAGAAATATCATTTATATTCTTATTTAAGTGAAATCATGATAGAAAAAGTAATGAATGATTTTAATAAGAGAGAGGATATGGTCAATATTAATATTTCTATTTATGATATTAAGTCTACTCGATTTATTAGTCGTTTCAAAAAATTGTTAGAAGAATATAAAGATATTAATTTATGTATTGAAATAACGGAAGAAGAAAATTATAATAATATTGAAGAGATTAATTCTTTTCTTGAATTATTAAAAGAAAAGAATGTTAAAATAGCAATCGATGACTTTGGGTCAGGGTATTCTAATTTTATCAATATATTAAATTTAAGTCCAGATTATATTAAAATAGATGGTAGTATTATTAAAACCATAGAAAATGAAAAGAATCAACTAATTATAGAAACAATAAAATTTTTAGCTGATCGACTGAAACTGGATTTAATTGCAGAATTTGTTGAAAACAAGGAAATCTTTGATAAAGTAAAAGCAATGAATATTAAATATTCGCAGGGCTTTTATATATCAAAACCAAAACCGTTGGAGCAATTATGATACTAGAAATTAAAACAAATATAGAGAGTATAGATGGTGAAAAAAATACAATAGACTTTGTAACAGAAGCTAGTGTTTATCAAAAGAATCATGCTATATTCATGGTATATGAAGAAACAGAACTCTCTGGAATGGAGGGTTCTAAAACCATGCTTAAATTAAAAGATAAAAAGGTGTTTATGCACCGATTTGGAAGTGTGGAATCTAAGATTATATTTGATAAAGAAAATGCTTATACGAGCGACTATATTACACCGCATGGTAGATTTGAATTGAAGGTAGAAACAATGAATTTAGACTATGATATAAACGAGGATGGTACTGGATTTATTTCTATTGATTATAAGATGGTTCTTGAAAATATTTCCAGTAGTGAAAATCACTTGAGGATAAGGATAAAAAATGGTAATAAATAAAATACTCTCTGATATTTATTTAGAGGATGTCAACATGTCTAAAAAGGCGTTGCATGGGGATTATTCTTTAAATATATATAATATAAAAAATAAAGATGTTATCATAGAGCATCCTTTTATTAAATCTTATACTATAGAAAATAATTTTTTGAATATTGAAGTGTCAGATGAACTGATAAAAATAGAGGGTGAGTTAACAGAAAAAAAAGAATATAAGCGAATGCTTCAACTTAGAAAGAGGTTGTATATAGAAGGATATACGAAAGGAGTATCTACTATATATAAACCTCTTATTAAAAAGATGAATGAATATTATTATTCTAAGAAGTATAATATAATATATGATGAAGAAATTCTTCTTAAAACATTTGATAAAATAGATTTAGGATTGATTTATAGAGAGCAGAGTAAAGAGGAATTGGGTGGCATGTATTTAGTACTTGATAGTCTGCTTAGGATGGTGAATGAATGAAAGATATTATTAATAAAGATGTGATGGATATTATACTCAATAATATTTCAGATGGGGTGCAGATTATAAATAAAAAAGGAGAGCTTATATTTTCAAATGAAAATGCAACTCTTCAAGATGATATCGGGATAAAAGAAGCATTAGGAAAACATATTTTATCTGTTTATCCTTCATTAACAAAAGAGACATCTACTCTTTTAAAAGTATTAGATACAGGACAGGAAATCAGAGATTTTGAGCAGGTGTATTCTACTTATAAAGGAAAGGAAATTAATACACTCAATACAACGCTTCCATTAAAAAAAGGCGGAAAGATTATAGGCGCTCTTGAAATATCAAAAGATATTTCTCATGTGAAAGAACTTTCTGAAAAAGTTCGAATGTTAAGGGATAAGGCAAAGAAGAAAAATGTAGATATTATCGATGATGAAGCGACGTATAATTTTTCGGATATTTTATCGATGGATCCCAAAATTCAGATGCTTAAAATAAGGGCGACAAGGGCTGCAAAATCGGAAATGCCTCTATTGGTAAGTGGAGAAACTGGAACAGGAAAAGAACTTTTGGTTCAGAGCATTCATAATGCTAGTAGAAGGATGAATAGTCCTTTTATTGCTCAGAACTGTGCTTCTCTTCCAGCTACTTTATTAGAAGGGATACTTTTTGGTACAAAAAAAGGTAGTTTTACAGGAAGTATTGATAGACCAGGTCTATTTGAACTCGCTAATAATGGGACGCTTTTTTTAGATGAAATTAATTCGATGCCAATGGAGCTTCAAGCAAAGCTTTTAAGGGTTCTTCAAGAAAAGAGTATTCGAAGATTAGGAGATATTAAGACACGAAAAGTGGATGTGAGGGTCATTGCAGCAACGAATATAGATCCATTAAAAGCAATAGAAGAAGGAAAATTAAGGAAGGATTTGTTTTATAGGCTAAATACGATTTCTTTAGAAATACCGCCTCTTAGAAAGAGAAAGGGAGATATTCTTAAATTAACAGAGTTTTTTATCAATAAATTTAATAAAGAATCTTATTTAAATATAGAGGGTGTTACGAAAAAAGTTGAAAATATCCTTACCAATTATTCTTGGCCAGGGAATGTAAGGGAGCTGGAATATGTTATTAAGGCTTCGATGCATATTGCAGATGGAAAAAAAGTGAAAGTTTCTGATCTTCCAAGTAGTATTTTAAAATATGAAATTGATGAGACAGTAATTGAGAATAGGGATGATTTAAACTTAACGAAAGCAGTTAGTAATCTTGAAATTCAGATGATTAAATTAGCGCTGGAAGAATCAGGAGATAATATTACAAAGGCTGCTAGTATTCTTTCGATTCCTCGTCAAACCCTTCAATATAAACTAAAAAAATATAATATTGACATGTAATGGAGGGATTATGAAAAATAAATTATGGCAGTATATTCTAGTTGTTGGTTTGATGTTTTTCGTTGTTTATATTTTAGGAAAGCAGTATATATGGGGTGTAAATCCTAAAACCATTCGAAATTTATCGGATTTATCAGAAGCAGAAACTTTTGTATCAGATTATAAGGTGAGTAAGGAGCTATTGTTTGATGGAAAGAAATTGAAACCTCTTATTATCATAGAAGATGAAGACTTGATTCATAAAATAGAAGATAAAGTCTGTATTGTTCAGCTTCTCGATAAGGAAGATAAATTGATTAATTCTTTTGAACTCTATCGTTATAGGGAGTTTACCATTATAAGAATGAGAGGAATTTATTATATTATAAAAGAAAATGGAGAATTTCCATTTTAGTAGATTTTAATATTTTCTTATATAAAAATTCATAAAAAAATGATATACTTATCTTTGAAGGAGGATATTATGTTAAATCTTTTTGGCTTTGATATCAGTTATTGGATTATATGGCTTGTAATTGCTGTAGTGTGTTTAATAATTGAAGGAGAGACTCTAGGACTTACAATAATATGGTTTGCTGGGGGAGCTCTAGTAGCGATGATATCCAGCTTTTTCTCAGGATTTGCATTTCAGTTTGTAATATTCTTAGTAGTATCTTTAGTGCTTCTTATCTTTACAAGACCTATTTTCGTTGGAAAATTAGGACTGGGTAAGAAGAAAACGAATATTGATAGTATTATTGGAGAAAAAGGAATTGTGATTAAGGATATCAATCCGTATGAAGTAGGACAAGTAAAGGTAAAAGGTCAAATATGGACAGCAAAATCTTTACATGATAATCCGCTACAAGTGAATACAGAAATTATTGTAAAAAAAGTAGAGGGCGTTAAATTAATAGTTGAATAGGAGGACTTATGTTTGAAGTAATTATACCTGCTGTAATCGTTTTATTTATAGTAATAGTGATAGCAGCGAACGTTAGAATTGTACCACAGGCTCATGCTTATGTTATTGAGAGATTAGGTACTTATGCAGGAACGTGGCAGACTGGTTTACATGTAAAAATACCTTTTATTGATAGAATTTCAAAAAAAGTATTATTAAAAGAAAGAGTAGTGGATTTTCCACCACAGCCAGTTATTACAAAGGATAATGTAACAATGAAAATTGATACAGTTGTTTATTATCAGATAACAGATCCAAAATTATACGCATATGGTGTATCAAGACCAATTGTTGCCATAGAAAATCTTACAGCAACAACGCTTAGAAATATTATTGGTCAATTAGAACTGGATGAAACATTAACATCAAGGGATTTAATTAATACTCAAATGAGAGCGATATTAGATGAAGCGACAGATCCATGGGGTATTAAAGTAAATCGTGTGGAAGTGAAGAACATTGTTCCTCCAAAAGATATTCAAGAGGCGATGGAAAAGCAGATGCGTGCTGAGCGTGAGAGAAGAAGAGCGATTCTGGAAGCAGAAGGAACAAAAAAATCTCAAGTTCTTGAGGCAGAAGGTAGAAAAGAAGCTGCTATATTAGATGCAGAAGCAAGAAAACGTGCGAAGATTCTTGATGCAGAAGCAAAGAAAGAAGCTGCAATTAGAGAAGCAGAAGGTCGTGCTGAAGCAATAAAAAAAGTACAACAAGCAACAGCTGAAGGTATTCAGTTCATCAATGAAGCAAATCCTTCAAAAGCGGTTCTTACAATTAAAGGATATGAAGCGCTTACTAAGGTAGCGGATGGTAATGCAACAAAACTTATTATTCCATCTGATTTACAAAATCTTGGTTCGCTTGCAGCATCACTTAGTGAAGTAGTAAAAGAAGATAAGAAATAGAGAGTAAGGAGAAGTTAAGGCTTCTCTTTTTTATTTAAGTGATAATAATGTTATTAGAAAATTTTTTTCTTATATTCAGTTTAAATTATATATTTATCATTTTAAACAACGAAAAAGTTAAAAAAATAAACAAAAGTTATTTTAAAAACATTGCTTTTATGATATAATCTTATAATAATACTGATAGGGGGTATATATGAAAACAGTAGTAAGAATTAAAGATATTGGTATAAAAAATATAAAGAATGTGAAATATGGTAAATTAAATACAAATTCTTCTTTTGAGAAGATGGATTGGGCTGATATCGTTGGCTTTTATGGACAAAATGGTTCTGGGAAAACAGCTGTTGTTGAAGCAATGTCTTTACTTAAAAGTCTTCTTATTACAAAGGAATTACCAGAAAAATCAGAATATTTGATTTCATTAGATGCTAATAATATAGAATTGTATTTTAAATTTTTAGTGATTAATAAATTTGGAGAATATACTATTGAATATTCCTTTATGTTAGAATCTGATGAGGATAGGTTAAAAGTAATAAATGAAAAGATTTCATATAAAGAAAATATTAAAAGAAGGAAGTTTAAAGATATTATAACAAAAGAAGGAGATAAAATTGTTATAAGAAATAAGTCCTTAGATTCTATTGGTGTAAAGCAACAATTAAAAATTATGCTTGCTGATCAATTATCAACATTAAATCACACAGGATTTGTTTTTAGGGATGAGTTAAAAGAAGTTTTTAAGGATATATTAAATGAAGAAGAATATGAAATACTTAAAAATCTTGTAGTAGATTTTAATAAAGATTTTCATATCATTGATAATGAACAGAATGGTTTGATTCTAGCTAATATAATGATGCCGTTTAGCGTACATTTAGGAAATATGCGTGGGAAAATCCCATATGGTTTAAATGAACCGATGGTTTTACCAGCTGCGATGTATAATGCTATAAAAAAAGTGGTTGATCAAATTAATGCAGTGATTTATCATATTATTCCTGGTTTAGAAATAGATGCGAATAAAATTAACACAGAAATTATGGAAGATTCTGAAGTAGGAGTTCGTTTTGAATTTTTATCTAAAAAGAATGGTGTTCTTTTACCTTTAAGATGTGAATCAGAAGGGACGTTAAAATTAATATCTATACTAAGTACATTAATTGCAGTATTTAATAATGCAAATGCTTGTGTTGTTATAGATGAGTTAGATTCAGGTGTATTTGAATATTTGCTTGGTGAAATATTAGAAGTTATTGAAAAAGATGGAAAAGGACAATTGTTTTTTACATCTCATAATTTAAGAATTCTTGAAGTTTTAAAGAATAAAGATTTATGGTTTACAACAAATAATGAAAATAATAGATATCTTCAGTTAAAAGGAATAAAGCCACTTAATAATGTAAGAGATATTTATATAAGGGCTGTTCAATTAGGTGGACAGGATGAAGAATTATATAATGAAACAGATCAATATAGTATTAAAAAAGCATTTAGGAAGGCAGGGAAATTAAATGTCTAAGAAAGTTGTTATAGTACTTGTTGAAGGTGCTTCTGATGAAGAATTTTTAATTGGACGTATGCGTGAGTTATATGAGGGGTGTGAAATTCGATTTGAGCCTCAAAGAGAAGATGTGTTTTATAATGAAAAGGCAAGACAAAAATCAATTAAGTTAGTAATTGGAGATATTGTTCGAGAAGTTGTAAAAAAAAGAAAATATCGAGATAGCGATATTTTAGCTGTGTTACATGTTATAGATACTGATGGATGTTTAATACCTGAAAATTGTATAGAAATTAATCATGACCAACAAGAGAAAACATATTATTCTGTTGATACCATTAAAGTTAATAGCAGTAAACAGAAACAGAATATTATAAAAAGAAATGATATTAGGTCATCACATGTAAAGACCATGAATAAACAACAAAAAGTTGTGAGTAAAAAATATAAATATCAATTATATTATTTTTCTAGAAATCTTGAACATGTTTTATTCAATGAACCTAATCCAAAACAGGAAAATAAGTATGAAAATGTTGAAGAATTTATTGAAAATTTAGATTGTACAGTTGAAGAATTTTTATATAAATATTTGCCAGGTATAGAAGGTTTTGATTATAGTGATAAGTATAACAGTAGCTGGAGGTATGTTGAAGAAGGTGTAAATTCATTAAAAAGAGCAACTAATGTTCCGTTATTATTTGAATTTATTAATACATTAGTTGATTAAAGAATTAAAATGTTGGTGAGAAATTTATATATGAGGTGGTAGATATGAGGGCTCATTTAATAACTGGTGAAGAATATCTGGAGAGTATGAAAAAAATATTGAAAGAGAAGCAAAAGAAGAAGGAGAGAAGATAGGAGAAGCAAGAGGTTTAAAAAAAGGAGAGAAAATAGGTAAAATAAAAGCGTATTTAGATGTGGGTCTTTCTTATAAAGAAATCAGTGTAAGACTAGGAGTCAGTGAAGAGGAAATAAAGAAAATAGAAGAAGAAAATGTGAATAAATAAGTAGAAAATATAACATAAAAGATACTGGAATATAACCAGTATTTTTTGTATTATTATAGTGTGTATATAGATTTTTTATTTTATTTTATGTATAATGTATGGAGAATGTATTTTGTATACTAAAAACAAGGGGGATTATGGAGCTAAAGGCAAATGCAAAGATTAATTTATCAATAGATATATTATCAAAACGTAAAGATAATTATCATCTAGTTGAAATGATCATGCAGGAGATTGATTTACATGATGTGATAAGAATAAAAAAGACAGAAGATCATATTCGTATCCATTCTACCAATAAAGAACTTCCAACCAATGAAGATAATATTGTGTATAAGGTAGCAGATTATATGATAAAGACATATCATGTAAAGTCCGGTGTGGATATTACAATAGAAAAGAATATTCCTATGGCTGCTGGTCTTGCAGGTGGAAGTACAGATGCTGCTGCGACAATAAAAGGAATGAATGAACTCTTTTCTCTTCATTTAACAATGGATGAGATGAAAGATATCGCTGTAAAATTTGGTGCTGATATTTCCTTTTGTTTAGTGGGAGGAGCTTGTTTAGCTACAAATATTGGTGAGGAGCTATCCTCAATAAACCCTCTTGATGCTTATATTTTACTAGTAAATCCTGATATTAGCGTATCGACTAAGGAGGTCTATCAACAAATTGATATCTCGTCTATAAAAAGACATCCGAATACAAAATATGTAGTAGAGATTATAAAAAATAATGAAAAAGATCTCTTAGAATCTGAAATGTATAATGTATTAGAAGAAATAACAGCTACAATGTATCCTGAAATAAAAACAATAGAAGAAAAGATGTATCAAAATGGTGCTATTGTCAGTATGATGTCAGGAAGTGGTCCTACTGTTTTTGGGATTTATAATGATCATACTAGTGTATTAAATGCTTATCATATTTTAAAAAAAGAATATAATAAGGTATATATAGCACATACAATAGATGGGAGTAATAATGGATAAAATTGATATAAAAAATTATAAACCTTTAGGTGAAATTGTTTTTGATTATCTGAAAAATGAAATAATAGAAGGAAGGCTTACTTCAGGAGAGCGATTAATGGAAGTTTCTATTGCTGAAAAATTAGGTGTTAGTAGAACGCCTGTTAGAGAAGCAATAAGAAAACTTGAAAAGGAAGGCTTCGTTGTTATCGAGTCAAGAAAAGGAGCTTATGTATCCGATGCTACACCAAAAGATATTCTTGATATTTTTGAAGTGAGAAAAGTTCTTGAAGGATTTGCAGCAGAGCTAGCTGCAAAACATATGACAGATGAAGAAATTTTTAATCTGATGATTACTCATAAGGCATTTATCAATGCACTGGAAAGTAATAATGTAGATGCGCTGATTCAGCTTGATAGAGAGTTTCATAATCAAATTATAAAATCATCAGGTAATCTTAAATTAATTGAACTCACAACGCAGCTATCAGAGCAGATACAGAGATACCGTTCTTCTTATTTTCTTGGGAGTGAAACATTTGATGATTTAGCAAAATCTCATACCGATATTGTAGAAGCTATTGAAAAGAGAAATTCTGATATTGCAGGAAATGCAACAAGAAATCATATTAAAAATATAGAAGAAAGGATGTTAAATCTTAGGAGGCATAATGAATAAAAGAGTGGGTATATTATTTGGCGGTAAATCGGCAGAACATGAAGTGTCCATCTTATCGATGAAGTCTGTTGTAAAGAATTTAGATGATGTATATGATACAACGCTTTTTTATATAACAAAAGAAGGCGATTTTTTAATCTATGAAAGAGAAGAAGATCTAAAGAAAAAACCAGAAGAAAAGCTATCAAAAAAAGTCTTAGATAAATTATATCAAATCGATATCATGCTCATACTTCTTCATGGGCCAAATGGAGAAGATGGTTCGATTCAAGGCTTTTTAGAAGTATTAAATATTCCGTACGTAGGATCAAAGGTATTAGGTTCTTCTGTATGTATGGATAAGATTATAGCAAAAAAAATACTCAATAATGCTGGAATAAAGACAGCGGATTATTTTGAATTATACGATAGAAATTATGAAGAGCTTTTAAAGTGGGCAGAGTATCCACTCTTTGTAAAACCATCTAATATGGGTTCAAGTATTGGTATTACAAAGGCTCATAATGAAGAGGAGCTTCTTGAGGCGATTGATGAAGCCTTTTTATACGATAGTAGAATTCTTATTGAAAAAGCCATTGATGGGATAGAACTTGAAGTGGCTGTACTTGAAACAGATACTATCTATATATCAAGAACAGGTAGAGCACTTTATGATCATGAATTCTATGATTATGTGGCAAAGTACACAGGAGAAGGTAGTTCGAAGATGAAAATACCTAGTGGTATCAATACTGAAATAGAAAATAAGATAAAAGATACTGTCTATAAAGCATATAAAGAGCTTTCATGTAAGGATTTAGTAAGGGTGGATTTCTTTTTAACAAAAGAAAATGAAATCTATGTAAATGAACTAAATACCTTACCTGGAATGACTACTTTTAGTATGTATCCTTCATTACTTGAGGATATGGGTATAAAATATAATGAACTTTTAAATAAATTGTTAATGGGGGGTAAAAATGATAATTGTTAGTGATGTTAGTTTACGATTTGGTGATAAAAAATTATTTGAAGATGTAAATTTAAAATTTACAGAAGGAAATTGCTATGGTGTAATAGGAGCAAATGGCGCTGGAAAGAGTACCTTTTTAAAAATTCTTTCAGGAGTTATAGAACCGAATACAGGGTCTGTTAGTATGAATCCAAATGAAAGAATGGCAGTTCTTGAGCAGGATCATTTTAAATTTGATGAGGATATTGTCTTAGATGTTGTTATCAAAGGACATAAAAGACTTTATGATATTATTGTAGAAAAAGATGCTTTATATCAAAAGCCTGATTTTTCAGAAGAAGATGGAATGAAAGCAGCAGAGCTGGAAGGTGAATTTGCTGAGCTTGATGGATGGGATGCAGAAACCAATGCAGAAAAACTTCTAATGGGTCTTGGCATTACAAAAGAGTTGCATTCAAAGAAAATGAAAGATCTTCAAGGAGGAGAAAAAGTAAAAGTACTTCTTGCACAGGCTTTATTTGGAAATCCAGATAATTTACTTCTGGATGAGCCTACTAACCACCTTGATTTTAGAGCGATTACTTGGCTAGAAGAATTTCTTTTAAATTATGATAAAACGGTATTAGTGGTATCACATGATAGACATTTCTTAAATAAAGTATGTACTCATATGATTGATATTGATTTTTCTAAGATTAAAATGTTTGTTGGGAACTATGATTTCTGGTATGAATCATCTCAGCTTGCACTTAAGATGATGCGAGATCAAAATAAAAAGAAAGAAGAAAAGATTAAAGAGCTTCAATCCTTCATTGCAAGATTTAGCTCGAATGCCTCAAAGGCAAAACAAGCGACTTCTAGAAAGAAACTTCTTGATAAAATAACGCTTGATGATATTCAGCCTTCATCAAGAAAATATCCTTTTGTTGGCTTTACACCAAATAGAGAAGCTGGAAAAGAAATTCTTTCGGTTGAAAATATTTCAAAAACAATTGATGGAGAGGTGGTATTAAAAGATGTTAGCTTTATTGTAAATAAAGGAGATAAAATTGTCTTTATGTCAAGACATCCACTTGCTAGAACGACGCTTCTTGAAATTCTTATGGGTGAAATGGAGCCAGATTCAGGAACGTATAAATGGGGTATTACAACAACTAGAGATCTTCTTCCAAAGGATAATACAAAGTACTTTGAAAATAGTGAATATAATTTAGTGGATTGGCTTCGTCAATTTTCTCCTAATGAGAAAGATGAAACATTTATTAGAGGTTTTTTAGGAAAAATGCTCTTTTCTGGAGAAGAAGCGCTTAAAAATGCGAGTGTTCTTTCAGGAGGCGAAAAGGTTCGTTGTATGTTCTCTAAATTAATGCTTTCAGGAGCGAATGTTCTTTTATTAGATGAACCGACAAACCACTTAGACCTTGAATCAATACAAGCAGTAAATAATGGTCTGATTGCATTTAAAGGAAGTATGCTATTTACTTCTCATGACCATAAGTTTATTCAGACTATAGCCAATAGAGTAATTGAACTGACGCCAACAGGAATATATGATAAGATGATAACTTTTGATGAGTATTTAGAATCAGAAGAAATTCAAGCAGAGATAGATAGGATGTACAATGAGGCTTAGATACGTAGATGATGTATATGAAAAAATAGATAATAACGAAAGGCTTTTAAGAAGTCCTGAAGAGTATAAAGGAAAGTGGAATGAACTCTTTGAAGATAAAGATGCTCCTTTATATGTAGAATTTGGTGGGGGAAAGGGACATTTTATTATTGAACTTTCAAAGCAGAATCCAGAGATTAATTTTCTCTCTTTTGAAAAGAATTCAAAGGTTGCTTATAAGAGTATAAAAGAAGTGAATGAAAATACCCATAAGAATTATTATATTGTATGTGGTGATATTACCGATTTACTCGCTATTTTTACAGAACGTTCAGTAGATAGAATTTATCTTAATTTTTCAGATCCATGGCCTAAGGATAGACATCAGAAAAGAAGGCTGACAAGTAAGCGTTTTTTAGATAAATATAAACAAATTTTAAAGGATAATGGGGAAATTCACCTTAAAACAGACAATGATTTATTATTTGAATTTTCTTTAGAATCACTGAAAGAAAATGGTTTTGAAATAATACTTTCAACGACAGATCTTCATCAATCAGATTATGTAGAAGGTAATATTATGACAGAATATGAAGAAAAATTTGTTTTAAGAGGGAAAAATATAAATAAATTAATTGGGAGGAAATATGTTTAGAAAGGAACTTGAGAATTTAAAAAAATATGTGCCAGGAAAACCAATAGAAGATGTTATGAGAGAGTATAATCTCACTTCTATTGTAAAACTTGCTTCTAATGAAAATCCACTAGGTCCATCACAAAAGGCAATAGAGGCTATAAAAAGAGAAGCAGAAAATGTAAATATTTATCCAGATGGGGCTGCGCTCGATTTAAGAGAGGCTCTTGCTAAAAAAGCAGGTCTTGAGATGGATAATGTATTAGTTGGTTCTGGTGGAGAGCAGCTACTAAAGCTAATACCACATACTCTTATCAATGAAGGAGATGAAGTTATTTTTGCCTTTCCATCATTTGCACTTTATGAGATTTTCTCTTCTCATATAGGGGCTAAATGTATTAGTCTTCCTTTAACAGAAGATTTTAAGCATGATTTTAAGGCATTTAAGGAGCATATTACAGAGAAGACAAAACTTATTTATATTTGTAATCCAAATAATCCTACTGGAAATATTATGACGAAAACAGAGCTTGATGAATTTGTTGATAGTATTCCAGAAGATATTATTATTGTATTAGATGAAGCGTATTTTGAATATGCAAGAGAGAATAAAGACTATCCTGATGGACTGGATATTTTAAAAAGAAGACCCAATACCATTGTTCTTAGAACATTTGCTAAGGTGGTAGGTCTTGCTGGTCTTAGAGTAGGATATATTTATTCAAATAAAGAGATTATCACTGAAATGACTAAGATTAAGGGTGTATTTAATGTCAATAGAATTGCTCAAAAAGCAGCGCTTGCTTCTCTTGAAGATGAAGAGCATATTAGAAAAACAGTAGAGCTTAATAAAAAATCTCTTCAGATGATGAAAGATTATTTTGATAAAGTGGGGATGAGTTATGTTCCTACTGACACAAACTTTATTTTTGTAAATGCAAATAGATCATCTAGAGAGTTATACGTAGAACTTCAAAAAAGAGGTGTTATTATTAGACCAGGTTTCTTATGGAATCAAGAGAATTATTTAAGAGTGTCTAGTGGAACAATTGAAGATACTAAAATTTTCATTAAAGCGCTTGATGATATCATTAATGAAAGGTAGAACAATGAAAAAAATTATAAAAGTAATCCTTGTAATGAGTTTAATACTATCTTTATTAATTGGTTGTGGTAAGCAGTCTATTATGGATTTAACAACGAAAGAGATATTAAAGCAATCAAGAGAACAATCAAAAAACTTAAAAAATTTGGAATATACTTCTACTATTAGTGTTGATTTTAGTGGTTCTGAAAAAATGGGTATTTCTAATCCAATAAATATTACAACATCTGGACAGATGAAAGATGCTAAGAATTTTAAAATGGATATGTCAGCGGATTCAGGAAAAGGATTTAAAGTAGAAGGTTCTATATACCGTCAAAATGATGAAATGCTTTTATATTTTCCAATGTTATCTGCTTTTATTCAGGCAGAATATATTCGATTTAATATAAGTGAAGTATTTGATCAAACAATGAATATGCCTTCTCCATCCAATCTTGATAAAGATAAATTATTAGAGATAATGAATCGTTTTAAAGAAAAATCTTCTATGGATATATATTCTATTTTTCGTTTTTCTGATAAAAAAGAAGAAGTGCTAACTTCTATTAATGGAGAAGATAAGAAATTAGTGAAGATAGATGCTTCTATTGATGCTTCTAAATTAGTGGATTATGGTCTTGAATTTATGTTATTTGCTATGGAAGATGAAGAGAGTAAAAAGATTTTCTTTCGTAATATAACAGATGAAAAATTAAATGAAATCAAAAATCTCATGACGAATCCTGAAAAGAGAGCGGAAATTAATAAAGCATTAGAAGATGTTAAAAATAGTACAATATCATTGGTATTATATTTTGATAATGAATGCTATTTAAATCGAATGAAAGTAGATTCTAATGTTAATTTTAAAGATGTTAATAATGGATTAGATATGTATATTAAACTCACTGCTAGTGTAGATTATTTTAATATTGGTATGGTAAAAGAAATAAATATACCTGATATTAGTGAGGATAAAGTAAAAGATTTTAAGGATTTAATTCCAAATAATTAAAACAGTAAAAGGGTAGATTTAATCTACTCTTTTTATATTCTTTTACGACATCTTTACTATTAAAGGAATGTTCTAATATATAAAAATAAATAGAAGGTGCTTGTCACCTTCTGTTCATTTCTTCATTTAATAATTCATCTGCACGATGATTCATCTTTACAATATGAATAAATTCTTCTAAAGAAATCTCTTTTTGTGTTGTAAACTTTTTAAACCATTTATTTACTTCAGCAGATTTATTTGTATTTAAATGTCCTTTTATCTTATAAAATGTAATATCTTTAAACTTTCTAACTTCTTTTAATAATTCTATCCACAGTTCTTTATTTTCTACTTCTTGCTTTTTAGAATTCTTGAAATTATTCTTTTCCCAGTTTATATACCATTTATCTCTAAAGCAGTTTACTACATAGGCGCTATCAGAATATACACTTACGATAGCATCTTTATCTTCTACTTGTTCTAATGCCCTTAAAACAGCTGTTAATTCCATAATATTATTGGTTGTATTATCATATGACTCTCCAGATTCTACTATATTTTCTCCCTCTTCTATAACAAAGGCATAGGCGCCTATATTTTCAGTGCTTTGATTTCCTCTACAACCACCATCTGTATATATTTTAATATCTTTCATTTTTAACTCCTCTCTAGTGCATTATTATATCATACTCAAATAGCTAAATAAATGTTTGGTAGACATAATATTTTAAATCTTCTTTTTGTGGTTTCTATGTGGAAAACTTTTTTGAAACATAATGAAAATGTTTCGAAAATGTTAAAATTGTTTTAAATAAACGGATTTAAAGGGTGAAAATATTTTGTTCTTTTTTAAGTTTTCAACTATAATTGTGGATAACTTTGTGGAAAGTGTTGAAAAGAAATAAATGTTCGATTCAATAATATCTATTTATACACGTTTTTTTAGTATTTTTGTTTGTTGAAAAGATAAAGGATTGAAAAAAACTAGAAATCGGTGTATAATTGTACAAAGTTGACCAAAATTGTACAAAAGGATGAAGATGGATAAAATATATACTATAAAAGAAGTGGCAGAAAAATTAAATGTTTCTGAGAAAACGGTAAGAAGATATATTGCAAAAAGTGCATTAACAGCCTTTAAAATAGGTGGTAGATGGAGAATAAAAGAAGAAGATTTACATAATTATATGAATCATTCTGCAAATGATGAGTTTTCATCTATATGGATGGAAGTTCTTATGAAAGTAATAGCAAAATAAAATCATTAATTATTGTAGATTATTATTCTGATGATGTAGAGAAGATACTGGAGATATCTACAAGGCTTTTAACACTCATTCATGATAGTAAATTAGATAATGAAGTAAAATATAATTATAAATATGATGAAAAGACAAATAAAGCAAGATTTGTACTCTGGGGATCGCCTACATTTATTAATAAAGCAACTGCTATTTTAAAAGACTATGAGGAGGATGGATGGAACAAAAATTAATAATAGAAGGAATGAGCTGTGCTGCTTGTTCTAGTTCTATAGAGAGGATTTTAAATAAAAAAGAATCTGTAAAGGCATCGGTTAATTTAACCACGAAGATCTTAACGGTTTCTTATGATGAAGATCTTATAACATTAGAAGATATAAAACATCTTATCATAAAAGCAGGATTTGAGCCAAAGGATATGGAAAGTACCGTTACAATTCCTATCGAGGGGATGACATGAGCTGCTTGTTCTTCTACGGTTAGTAGAGTGGTAAGTAAAATAAAAGGTGTTACTTCTTGTGATGTAAATCTTACAACGAATAAAGCAGTCATTACTTATACAAAAGAAACGAGAATTTCTGAAATAAAAAATGCGATAAGAAAAGCAGGATATACACCACTTGATATCGAAAAGGAAGTTTCTTTTGATGAAGAAAAAGAACAAGCAAAAAAATCTTTTCGTGATTTAATCCTTTTGGTTGTTTTTACTTCCCTTTTAATGGTCTTTTCTATGGGACCAATGGTGGGATTAAAGCTAATCACTAATATGAAAGTATTAGCACTTGTTCAGCTTATATTAACGCTTCCTGTTATGTATATAGGAAGAAATTTCTATACAAAAGGATTTAAATCATTATTCAAGGGACTTCCAAATATGGATAGTCTGATAGCAGTGGGTACAACGTCTGCTTTTTTATATTCTATGTATGGACTTATTACCATATTTATGGGATATCATAATATGGAATATCTCTATTTTGAGAGTGTAGCGACTATTATTACACTCATTAAAGTAGGAAAGTATATGGAAGAAAGGTCTAAAAGAAAGACAACTTCTGCGATTGAAAAATTAATTAATTTAAAGCCAAAAAGGGCTTTCGTAGAACATGAAGGAGAAATGATAGAGCTTTCAACAGAAGAAATAGAAATTGGCGATATGGTACTATGTAAGCCAGGGTCTACGATTCCTGTAGATGGCATTATAATAGAAGGAAGTTCTTCTGTGGATGAATCCATTATTACAGGAGAGAGCCTTCCAATAGAAAAAAATATAGAGGATAAAGTCATTGCAGGAAGTATGAATCATCATGGCTTTTTAAAGATTAAAGTAACATGTCAGGCAGAAGATACCGTACTTTCTTCTATTATTAAATTAGTGTCCGAAGCACAAGGAAAGAAAGCACCGATTGCAAGGCTTGCTGATTATATCGCAGGGTACTTTGTTCCTACTGTTATTGGTATTGCTGCTGTGGTAGGAATCCTTTGGTATATAGGGACTGGTGATTTTTCTCTAGCACTTAAAATTTTTGTTGCAGTACTTGTAATTGCTTGCCCATGTGCACTGGGTCTTGCAACGCCTACTGCTATTATGGTTAGTACAGGAAGGAGTGCAGAGTATGGGGTGCTGATTAAATCAGGAGAGTCTTTAGAGACTGCTTGTAAGATTGATACGGTTATTTTAGATAAGACGGGTACAATTACTGAGGGTAAAATGAAGGTAACAGATGTTGTGAGTGATCAGGAAGAGGAGTTTATAAGAATTATTTCTTCCATAGAAAGGCTTTCGGAGCATCCGATTTCAAAAGCAATTGTAGAGTATTCTGAGAAGTATGATTTTTCTTACTATAATGTAGAAAACTTTAAGGTGCTTCCTGGAAGGGGTCTTGAAGGAACGATTGATGGAAAATACGTTCTGATTGGAAATGAAAAGATTCTAAAAGAAGAAAATGATGTGTATAAGAAATATGCTCTTGAAGGAAAGACGCCTGTGTTTGCTTTAGTGGATAATGAGTATCTTGGGTTTGTTGCAATAGGAGATACCATAAAAGAAAGTTCTAAGAAAGCAATAGAAAAACTCAAAAAAATGAATATTAAAGTGGTAATGCTCACTGGGGATAATAAACTTTCTGCAAGAGCAATAGGAGATAAAGTAGGCATTGATCAGATTTACTCTGAAGTGCTTCCTGAAGATAAGAAAAATATTGTAGAATCCTATGAAGGAGTTACTGCAATGGTAGGTGATGGAATTAATGATGCACCTGCTCTTATGGCTTCTGATGTGGGTATTGCGATTGGTAGTGGTACGGATGTTGCAATAGAAGCTGCTGATATTGTTCTGATTAAGAATGATTTAATGGATGTTGTTAGTGCTATTTCTCTTAGTAAACTGACTATTAGAAATATTAAGCAGAATCTATTTTGGGCATTTATTTATAATATTATAGGAATTCCTATTGCAGCAGGTGCTCTTCACCTACTGTTTGATGGACCGTTTTTAAATCCTATGATTGCTGCACTATGTATGTCATTTAGTTCAGTATCTGTTGTAAGTAATGCACTTAGATTAAGATATATAAAATTATGGAGGTAAAGATGAAAAAGAAAATGTTTATTGAAGGAATGATGTGTAATCATTGTAAAAAGAGAGTAGAGGATGCTCTTACTGGTTTAGAGGGAGTGAATTTATTAGAAGTAAATGTAGAAGAAAACTATGCTTTAGTAGATACAGAAGTTGATCATAGTGTGTTAAAAGAAACAATAGAAGATATTGGATATGATGTAACGAATATTGAGTAGCCTTTGGCTACTTTTTATTACAAGTTTTTTACAAAAAAAAATTTTTTCTTGAATATCATTCTTAATGATGGTATTCTGATGGTGGATATTCCAAAATTAAATGCTTATTTCCATTAGAATAATAATACTTTTAATGAATTGTTACTTTTTTTTACAAGTATATTACAAAATCATTTTTTGTTTGATTATTTTATTTTAGGGTGATATAATTCATTTAAGATTGGAAAACAATCTAAAGTAAACATTGTCTTATGAGGGGGGACATGTTGTATTGATCAATTCCCTTCATAAGAAAGAAACAAAAGGAGGAAAGAAATATGAAAAGAGTATTATCTCTTGTACTAGCTTTAGTGCTAGTATTCGGTACAATCTTACCTGCATTTGCAGATGAGACAGCTACTATGCCTACTGCAGGTGATAAGCTATATGATTATGGTGTTATCAAAGGAAATGCAGCAGGAGAGAAAGATTTAAACCTTAATGGAACTCTAACAAGAGCAGAAATGATGGTTATTCTTTCAAGATTATATGGTGAAGAAGAACAAGCAAAAGCTTTTGATGTTCTTCCAAAGTTTACAGACGTTCAAGATAAGAACGCTTGGTATACTAAATATGTTGCTTATGGCGCTAACAAAGGTTGGACAAAAGGTTTTGAAGATAACACATTCAGACCAATGGCTCCAGTAAGTGCTCAACAAGTAAACTTATTCTTATTAAGAGTATTAGGCGTTGACCCTGAGTGGGCAATGGTTAATGAAAAAGCTCAAGAGTGGAAAATTGCTGTTGTAGCTGCAGATGCAGAAAAAGTTGTAAGAAAAGAAATTTTCGAATCAATGTTAGCTACAGTTAATGCTACTCCAGATGGAGAAAACGAAACACTTGGAACAAAGTTAGCATTACCTAACTATACAGCTCCAGTACCTCCAACTCCTGAGAAATTTGAAGTTGCTGATATTAAAGTTCTTAACACTAAGCAAATCGAAGTTAAATTTAACCAAAAAGTAGATAAAGCTTCTGCAGAAACTGCTGCTAACTATACAGTTAAAGTTGGAACTGGTTCTGCTGCTGTTTATGGAAACGCTAAATTATTAGAGGATGAAATGACAGTTGTTTGTACTATGGCAGGTGAAACTGCTGTACCAAACGCTTCTAAAGCTACTTTCGTAGTTAAGAAAGCTGTTAAAAATGCTGATGATAAAGGCTTAGAAGCTGATTATAAAAAAGAAATGGACGTAGTTGATACAACTAGCCCAGTATTTGAATCAGTAAAAGCTGTAGGTTCAAGAACTTTAGAATTAACATTCTCTGAGCCTGTATATGATGGTGAAAATGATAATAATCTTGATTTTAGTCAATTTTTAGTAAAATCAGGTATCTATACTTATGTTGTTACTGATGCACAATCAGACTATGCAAATCATACAGTAAAATTAACTTTAGGAACTAAGTTACTTGAAGGTGATATCACTGTTAAATATAATGCACAAGGTATGTCAAATGCAAATGCAATTAGAGATTTTGCTGGTCTTGTTGTAGTTCCTGCTACAGTTACTTATAACTTTAAAACTGATTCATCAGTTCCAACAGTGGAGTTAACTTCTGTTAATAAAGAAACTAAAGAAGCAAAAGTTATGTTCTCTAAGCCAGTATATGGAACAGATGTTAAGTTATATCATTCAGTAAATGGTGTTGCAGCGTATGCTACAAGTGCTGTTACTGTATCAGAATCAAATGCTAAAAAAGAGTGGACATTTACTTTTACAAATAAATTACCATCAGGAAAATTAACATTCTTCTTAGTGAATGATACAAGTGCTTCTAAACAAATTTCTGATTTATTTGGCGTGAAAGTTCCTAATCAAACATTTACTTATGATGTAGTTGCAGATACTACTGCTCCTACAGTTACAAAAGTTAAAGTGAATGCTAATACATCTATTGATGTAGAGTTCTCTGAAAATGTACCAAGTAACGAAATAAAAACTGCTAATTTTGAAATCTTAAAACCAGATGGAAAAAAATTATCTTTCAGTGTATCTAAAAAAGATGACAAGACAGTAAGATTAAATGCTTCTTTAACTGATAATGCAACTTATACAGTAACAGTTAAAGCAATGAAAGATGCTGCTGGTAATGCTATGGCTGCTGAGTATACTGAAAATGTAACAGTTGGTGACAATGGAAACCCAACAGCAGAAGCTTATATGACAGATAATAAAACATTATACATTAAATATAATGAAGATATGAATCAAGAGCAAATTGGAAATAAAAACAATTATGCGATTGACTATAATGGAAATGGAACATTTGCTTCATTAACTGATGATGATACATTAACTGTTATGAATGCTAAAAAAGTAAAAATTGAACTTCAAAATGCAGTTTCAACATCTTCTGATGTTAATATTGGTGCTGTAACTGATACTGCTGGAAAAAAATTACAAAGTGATTCAACATTTGTAACAAAATTAGATGTTACTAATAGTACATTAGAATTTGAAGCAGAGTTAGTTGCTAAGAATAAAGTACTTCTTAAGTTTACTAAAGAATTAGGTGCATTTGATGCTGCTGACTTTGTGTTAGCTGATAATGATGGTGCTGTATGGTTATCAGTTGAGTCTAATACAGTTGTTGATGCTAAGAGTCAAGTTACATTAGTTCTTGATAAAAAATTAGCTTCAAATAAAGCTAATTTAAGAGTAACAACTGCTGCTGATAATACAAACTTTAAGACTAAGTCTCTTGAAGGCACAAAAGTAAATGTTAATTTAAATAAAACTGCTGATAACAAAATTGCTCCAACAGTTGAGTCTATTGCATTTGCATCAGCTGAAAAGATAGTTGTTACATTCGATAAGGATATTGATCATAACTATGCTGCAGCAAATGGTACTAACGGATTCTCTGTAGAGGGTGGTACATTAACTAAAGCTGTTTTAGCTACTCCAACTTCAGATGGAAAAGTATTTATCCTAACTGGTACTGACTTTACTATTGATAGTGATGTAAGTTATGCTGGTTCAATTAAAGGAAAGCAAGGCAACAAAGTTGCTGCATTTACACATGCTGATCAATTAGTTAATATAGTAGTTACTTTCCCAGCAACTGCTGATAGTACTGCTACATTATCTGTAGAAGGATTTGAAGAAACGTTTACAGCTGGTAATAAAGATTTAATTGATGGTGATTCTGCAGCTTCTGCACAAACAATTGGTGACTTCACATTTGTTTTAACTCCAGCTTCTGGAGCAACAATTGATGATGGTGCTGACCAAGTAAATGTTGCAATAGATACTGCTGGTAAAATAACAGTAACTGTTACAGATGCTAATGATACTTTAGTAGGTGATCATACAATTACTGTTACAAATATCACTACAGGTGCTGCTACTACAATTACAGTTTCAATTGATGCAACACCAGCTGCTGTTTTAAAATAATAGCATAAATTATAAATTAACAGTCTTTCTTTTGAAAGGCTGTTTTTTTCGTTCTATTATTCAATATGTATCATTAGAAATAACGAAAGTAATAAATGAATCGTGCCTAGCTTCTCTTTTTTTATAAATATTTGACAAATATTTCCTTTTATTATATTATATATGTAAATAAATGGTAAATATAAGGAGGAAATATGAAAAGTGCAAAAAGAATCTCTAAAAAGAGAAATACAGATGATAGTGTGTTTTCAGATTTATTTAAAGATAAGAAAAATATCTTAACGCTTTATAGAGAGCTTACTGGTGATATGGATAAAACTCTTAGTACGGAAGATATTGATGTACTGAGTATTGAAAAAGTATTTATTAATGACTTTTATAATGATTTAGGATTTGTTGTAAAAGATGAAATCTTTCTTCTAGTCGAAGCGCAGAGCACCTATACAAAAAACATTACGCTTAGGTTATTATTCTATGTAGCAAGAACATTAGAAGCCTATTTAAGAAAGAAATATAGAGATAAACTAGACTATATATATGATACAAGAGAACTTGAAATACCGAATATAAAGTTATATAATGTATACACAGGAAGTGATGAAAAAAAGCTAAATTTAGGTGATCACTATATTTATTTAGAGGAGTTAATAAAATCGAATGGACAAGAGCCTGATATCTCATTAAGAGTAAAGGTAATGAGTATACCAGAGCATGAAAATTTAATCGGTCAGTATATAGAATTTTGTCGATTGGTAAGAAAAAAAGCAAAAGAATATGATAAAACAGAGCAAGCGATAGCAATAAAAGTTGCGATAGAGATAGCAATAAAAACAGGGATATTAAGTGAATACCTAAAAGGACATAAATATGAGGTGGTAGATATGATGGCTCATTTAATAACAGGTGAAGAATATATAGAGAGTCTAAAAAAGAATAGATTTAAAGACGGATTGAAAGAAGGAGAGGAAATAGGAGAAGCAAGAGGTTTAAAAAAAGGAAAAGTTTTAATGTGTCTTGAACTTGGTCTTTCATATGAAGAAATCAGTGAAAAGTTAGGAATAAGTGAAGAAGAGATAAAGAAGATAGAAGAAGAAATTAAAAAATAAAGTATATAGATGATATAATGCTTCTAGAGTAGATAAAATGAGTCTACACTGGAAGTATTTTTATTTGATATTCTGTTATTTTATTGGATTTATTTATTGTGGTATAATAATTAGTATAAGGCAGAAACATAAAGAAAAAAGGATGGTATTATGACTAAAATAAAAAAAATAACAATTGCATCAATATTATGGAATATTTTGATCTTCTTATTGTTATTATTTCAGACAAGGATGGTATATCTAATAATAAAAACAAATTTATTTCCAACCATGAGATTGTTAAAACCGTTGATAGATGGAAATATTATAGCATTTCTTAAAACCAATATAATAATAACTGCTATTATGATAGTGTTAATGATTTTATTTGAAATAATAATCTTTTTTATGGTGAATAAATTTTTATATAAGCTATATATTGGATATTCAAAGAATGAATCAAAAATAAAATTAAATAAAAATATGCATGGTTTTGCTAAAACTTATAAATATAATAATATATATTTTACATGTATTATTATTTTCTTTATTGTTTTAAATTTGTATGGTGTATTTAGTTTATATGGCATGTATAACCAGATAGATTTCAGTATGAATAATAAAACAGTGCAGTCGGTTTATGATATTGTTATGAATGTAAATATTGAAGAAGTTCAAAATCTTAATGATTTAACAGAATTAGTGACTAAGGCACTAGAGCAGATAAAAAATGATAGCATCATATATCAATTTGTTATAAAAACATCTCGTTTTCTAGAAATGAATCATTATTTAAATAAATTATTTTTTATCTTTGCATATGCGTTGTTAGGTTTTGGTATTTTCAAAGGACTCAAAGTATATATTAGTCTGCTAGATAAGAATGAACGAAAGATAGTAATATACGTAAAATCACATGATGATAAAGAACATACTGATAGTAAGTATATTAAATTATATAGTGAAGAGGGTAAAAATGAAAAAATATATATAAATTTCGAATGATAAATAATTTTGCATTTGTTTTATAAAAAATGATAGTGTATGAGAGAATATAAGTATATTGTATAAATACTATGGATAATCTTATGATTACCCATAGTATTTTTTTAAAATAAAAAATATTTATTTCTTATATTACTTACTTTTTATAAAAAAATATGGTAGAATAATTTAAAAGGATTTGAAATAAGTCTGAAAAAATCAATAAAAATAAATGCCTAAAAATAGGCATATGCTGAAAAATGGGCAGATGTATTTCTTTTGAATTGGAGATATTAATTCACAGTGTTTTAGTGTGAATTAATATACATGCTGTAATTAGTGATATATTTAACAAAAAGGAGGGAGTGATTAAAATTCGGCATTTTATATAAAACTATTTAGATAGTTGTTTAAATTTTGTAATGATTGCTTTTAAAAATAGCTTATTTAGCTATTTTATATAGATAATAATAAATGGCATAATTATTGCTATACTATTATAAAAACTTATAGATATGGAGGAAAAATATGAAAAAAGGGAACAAGTTTGGAACTCACAGAGTAATTGAACCACAGGGTTTATTACCACAACCAGCAGAGAAAATCGATAACACAATGGAACTTTATGATAATGAGATTCTTATTGATGTTAAGACTTTAAACATTGACTCAGCTAGTTTTACACAAATTAAAAACCAAGCAGGTGGAGATGTTGAAAAGATTAAAGAAATCATGCTGAATATTGTGGAAACAAGAGGGAAGCACCATAACCCAGTTACTGGTTCAGGCGGAATGCTTATTGGTACTATTAAAGAAATAGGACCTGCACTTGAAGGAAAGACTGATTTACAAGTTGGTGATAAAATTGCTACATTAGTATCTCTTTCTTTAACACCACTTAAGATTGAAGAAATCATCGAAGTAAGAAAAGACATTGACCAAGTAGATATTAAAGGTCAAGCGATCTTATTTGAATCAGGTATTTACGCTAAATTACCAAGTGATATTCCTGAGAACTTAGCACTTTCAGTACTTGATGTTGCTGGAGCACCTGCTCAAACTAGAAAATTAGTTAAAAAAGGTAACACTGTACTTGTAGTTGGTGGTGCTGGAAAATCTGGTACTCTTTGCTTATATGAAGCAAGAAAGCAAGCTGGTCCAGATGCTAATATCATTTGTTTAGCACATAATGAAAAAACAATTCAACTTGCTAAAGAAATGGGATTTGCTAACCATTATATTGTAGCAGATGCTACTAAGCCTGTTGAAGTATACGAAAAAGTATATGAAGCAACTAATGGTGAAATGACTGACGTTACTATCAACTGTGTAAATGTACCTGATACTGAAATGTCATGTATCCTTGCTACAAAAGCAGAAGGCGTTATTTACTTCTTTAGTATGGCTACAAGCTTTACATCAGCAGCTCTTGGAGCAGAGGGTGTTGGTATGGATACTACAATGATTATTGGTAATGGATATGCTAAAAATCATGCAAATATTGCTCTTGATATCGTAAGAGAATCAGAGAAAATCAGAAAAACATATACTGAGTTATATGCATAAATGAAAAGGGGGCTTAAAATGAGACATTATTCGGAAGTAGAAATTTGGAAAGACGTAACACAAGAAGAGTGGGACGATTGGAAATGGCAAGTAAGAAATAGAGTAGATGATATTGAAACTCTTAAGAAAATCGTTAATTTAACAGAAGAAGAGATTGATGGTATTAAGCAATCACTTCAAACTTTAAGAATGGGTATTACACCTTATTATGCACTTTTAATGGATGAGAATGATCAAACATGTCCAGTAAGAATGCAAGCAATTCCTACTGCTCTTGAAACTCATAGAGCAGAAAGTGATATGGAAGACCCACTTCACGAAGATAGTGATTCACCAGTACCTGGTCTTACTCACCGTTATCCAGATAGAGTTCTTCTTTTAATCACTGATATGTGCTCTATGTACTGTAGACACTGTACAAGAAGAAGATTTGCTGGATCTCAAGATGCTGGTATGCCAACAGATAGAATTGATAAGGCAATCGAATATATTAGAAATACACCACAAGTTAGAGACGTACTTTTATCAGGTGGAGATGCTCTTTTAGTATCGGATGCTAGACTTGAGTACATTATCTCTAAACTTAGAGAAATTGACCATGTAGATGTTATTAGAATCGGTTCAAGAACTCCTGTTGTTCTTCCTCAAAGAATTACACCAGAGCTTGTAAACATGCTTAAGAAATATCATCCAATTTGGTTAAATACACACTTTAACCACTCAAAAGAAGTTACTCCAGAAGCAATCAAGGCTTGTGAAATGCTTGCTGATGCAGGAGTACCACTAGGAAACCAGTCTGTTCTTTTAAGAGGCGTTAATGACTGTGTACATGTAATGAGAAAATTAGTTCATAAACTTGTTAAAATGAGAGTTAGACCATATTACATTTATCAATGTGACCTTTCACTTGGTATCGAGCACTTTAGAACACCTGTATCTAAAGGTATTGAAATCATTGAAGGTTTAAGAGGTCATACATCAGGATACTGCGTTCCTACATTCGTTGTTGACGCTCCAGGTGGTGGTGGAAAAACACCAGTTATGCCTCAATATGTAATCAGTCAATCACCAAACAAAGTTGTTCTTAGAAACTATGAAGGTGTTATCACTACTTATTCTGAGCCTACTCCTTATCCAGATGTATGTCACTGTGATGAGTGTACTAAGGCTAGAGAAGAGCAACATGAAATTTATGGTGTTGGTGGATTATTACAAGGTAATAGAGTTAATATTGAACTAAAAGAATTAGAAAGAGAGAAGAGATCTCATCACGATTAATATGCTAGATTATTTAGATAAAAGCTCAAAAACACTATCAATAGTAGGTATGGCAAAAAATGCTGGTAAAACAGTAGCTCTAAATGCAATACTTGATGAAGCTTATGAAAATGATGTTACAATAGGCTTAACATCAATAGGACGTGATGGAGAGCGTCAAGATATTGTAATAAGTACAGAGAAGCCTATGATATATATCTACGCTGGTAGTATTATTGCAACTCCAGAAATGTTATTTCATGCCTCTGATGCAAGAATGGAAGTGCTTGAAGTAACTGATTTTAACACATCGATGGGTAAGATTATAATTGGACGTGTAATAGATGATGGATATGTTGAAATAGCTGGACCTTGTTCAAATGCGGATATAGATTTAACCAATAAAAAAATGCTTTCTTATGGAGCGGATTTAGTTATAGTGGATGGTGCTATTGATAGAAAGTCAACAGCATCTCCGTCTATAACGGATTCTGCCATTCTCGCAACGGGCGCTGTGCTCTCAAGGGATATGAATAAAGCCATAGAAAAAACAGTATACCAAGTAGAACTCTTTAAACTAAAGAGTATATCAGATATCTCCATAAGGGCTATAGCCGAAAAGGCTGTAGGGGGTAAGAAGATAACAATAATAGATGATAATTATGATACCAAAGAACTTGAACTTAAAACGGCTTTAAGCGCTGGTAGAATCATCGGAAAAGAACTAACAGAAACATCTAGGTACATTGTTATTCCTGGTTCTTTAGTTGGAAAGACGGCACTGGATATTGTGAATACAACAAAGCATAAAAATATAACAATTATTGTTAGGGATGCTACGAGGATATTTATTGATTATAAAGATTGGTTATATATTCATAAAAAAAGTATCAAAGTGAATGTTATTGATGAAATAAAGCTAATAGGAGTGACAATCAATCCTACAGCACCAGAAGGATATTACTTTGAACCAAAAGAATACAAGGAAAAGCTTCAAATCTACTTAAAAGACTTACCTGTTATTGATGTTATGGAGTAGGGGGAAATATGTTTTTTTTACAAGATACTAAAAAACAAGTAGAGCTTGATTTTATATTTGATAAGATAGATGTTATCACTCCGTTTGGAGTAAAAGAAAAAAGAAAAATGGATGTTTATAAGGCAGATCAGGAGTCTGCCTTAAACCTCTATTTTGATAAGTTAGAAAAACTTATTGAGTGTTTGAGAAAGTATCCAGATTCTTATAAAAAATTATGTATGTTATTTTCACATTTCAAAGAGATTGAACTAACAGTTGAGAGAATTAAAACAAAAGAAGTGTTATCCGTTAGTGAACTTTTTGAAATAAAGTATTTTGCAATGATCTTAAAGCTGGTATCAGAACTTTCTGAGAAGGAAGAGTTTCTTGTGAAATTTGATCGATTAAAATACGTAGAAGAACTTTTAGATCCAGATAAAACAGGTGTTAATACTTTTTATATCTATGATAATTATTCAAAGAAACTTGCTCATATAAGACATCAGTTAAAAGAATTGCAAACTGAAATAAAAAGAGAAAAGAAAAAGAAAAGAGAAGCTCTTTCAAAAGAACTTTCTATAAAAATTAAACCAAATGATGAAATTTATGTGCAGAAACATAGGAAGAATTTAATAGAAAAGTTGAAAGAGTATAAGGATATTGTTTATGTATCAGAAGCTTCAATGCATGTGAAGTATAAACTAAGAGCAGATGTTATTGAACTAGAAGAGAAAATAGATAGTTTAAAACTTGAAGAAGAAAAAGAAGAATATGAAATCAGAAGAAAACTTTCACTGAAACTATTTGATTATATAGATGATATTATTAAGAGTATATCCGATGTAGCAGCATTTGATTTACTTTTAGCAAAAGCATACTTTGCAGATAAATATAATATGACGAGACCTATTATCGGTTCAGGACTTAAAATAGAAGAAGGAATTCATTTAAAGGTAGAGGAAAAACTAAAAGAAGAACACCTTGAGTATATGCCAATTAGTGTTAAGCTAGATCATGGCATAGCCTGCATTACAGGGGCGAATATGGGAGGAAAGACGATTTGTCTTAAACTCATAGCTCAAATGCAGCTAATGGCACAATATGCTATGTTTGTACCATGTAAATCATTTGAATTTGAACTTTTAAATTTTGTGTTCTTATCCTCTCAAGATGCTCAGTCAGTAGATAAGGGACTGTCTACTTTTGGTGCAGAGATGGTAAATATATCAGAAGTCATTAATGTTTCTGATAATAATGGACTGATTTTGATAGACGAACTTGCAAGAGGAACAAATCCAAAAGAAGGTTTTGCTATTTCTAAAGCAATCATAAATTATTTAAAGAGTAAATCTTCTATATCAGTTGTTACAACTCACTTTGATGGGTTAGCAGATGATGAGGACATCACTCATTTACAGGTAAGGGGTCTTTCTGAGGTTGATTTTGATCATTTCAAAATAGATAGAAATAAATTTCATTTAGAAGCATTACATAATCTTATGGATTATAGACTAAAGGTTATTGAAGGACCAGAAGAGGTTCCTAAAGATGCAATAAATATATCAAAAGTTATAGGTGTTGATGAAAATATATTAAAAGATGCAAGACGTATCTTAGAAAGTAGGGAGGAATAATGAATAAATTAAATCTTGATTTTGATTTAGTGGCTGAAGCTAGAAAGTCTGCGAAGGCTATCGCTGAAGATATCCAGCAGATGATCGATCAGCATACGACAGTTTCTGTTGAGAGAACGGTTTTAAGACTTTTAGGAGTGGATGGGGTAGACGATATCGATAGACCACTTCCAAACGTTCTTGTTGACATTATAAAAGATGGTGGAGGACTTCCAATGGGTCTTTCCTATTGGATGGGTAATGCGATGATTGAAACTGGTAAGACGACTCAGGAAATTGCTGAGGCAGTTGCAGCAGGAGAATTAGATCTTATGGCAATCAAGCAGCATCCAATGGAAGAAATTGTAGAAGTTGTTACAGAAAGAGCAAAAGAAACTGTTAAATTAATCGCTGAAAATAGAAAAACAAGAGAAGCATATTTAGAAAGATTAGGAGAAGGTCCTAGACCTTATTTATATCTAATTGTTGCAACTGGTAATATTTATGAAGACGTACTTCAAGCGCAAGCTGCAGCAAGACAAGGTGCCGATATAATCGCTGTAATTAGAACAACTGGACAGTCACTTCTTGACTATGTTCCATTTGGACCTACTACAGAAGGTTTTGGTGGTACATTTGCAAC
>PDWI01001188.1_pt1 | contig 41859 bp, 36 predicted proteins | sample 1430891 | NCBI WGS metagenome assembly PDWI01 (sample SAMN01162508, study PRJNA174530) | Oral metagenome, whole genome shotgun sequencing project. | biome: Marine environment; feature: Marine mammal; material: Swab sample of the gingival sulcus; isolation source: swab sample of gingival sulcus... | reverse complement strand
CGAATAAATACTATCATCCTTTATATCAATAAAATTAAGGTCCTCTAAAATTAGGATTAAACCGGATAATGCTTCATCCACTTCATCTATTGTCATGATGTTAATTTGGTAAGAACACGTATCCCCATCAAAAGCGATTATTTTTCTAATCCCTTCCAGTTCAGAATTAAACAAGAAATAAAAGTCAAAATCTTTTTTCTCTATAGTAAATAGTACTTCTCCTAATCGTTCCACATTTTTTAACAACTCATCAAATTCTTTTCCCATTTTTAATGTCCTTTTAACATAAGCATATTTTTAGTTATTTCTTTTTTTTAGAAAGTAAATTCTGAAAAGCAAATCCCTTTAACACTTCTTTCATTAAGATCTTACGTAGTTTATATGTTATTTTTTATAATTATTTGAAATATTTTTACACTATAAACAGTTTTATAAAAATAAAACTAACTATATTTATACATTTGAATTATATCATTAATTAACCTATTTTAAAAAAATATAGCAGGAGTAATTCTCCTGCTAATAATAACATAAAAATATGTCTCTTATCATTTAAATGTATATCTATACAATGTCCATGTATCTTATGTGGATACCATCTGTATCAGTATAGATTTTAGACTTGACATGGTAAAGCTCTTCAATATTACCTTCTGTAACTACATCAAGAGTTTTTCCGTGGAATAGAACTTTTCCGTCTTTTAATGCATAAAGTCTGTCGCAGAACATAAGTGCAGTGTTTAAGTCATGTATCGCACAAAAAACTGTACTCTGCTTTTCTTTTATAACCTTGAGGAAACTGAGTTGGTGATTTATGTCTAGGTGATTTGTAGGTTCGTCCAAAATGAGTACATCACTCTGCTGAGCGATTGCCCTAGCTAGTATAACTCTCTGTTTTTCTCCTCCTGAAAGAGTTAAAAAACTTCTGTCTATGTATTTGAGCATTCCAACTTGTTTTAAAGCTTCCTCTATAATTTTGTAATCTTCTAGTGTGTCTGCTTCTAAAAACTTCTTATGTGGTGCTCTTCCCATTAAAACCATCTGCTTTACACTGAGATCAAAGTTTAAGTCATTGAACTGAGAAACGACAGCCATCTTCTTTGCACTTCTTCTATAGCTCATCTCAAGTAGATTTTCATCGTCAATAAATACTTCACCACTAACAGGCTTTAACACTCTGTAGATGCTCTTCAAAAATGTACTTTTTCCACTTCCATTTGGTCCTATTATTCCGACAAACTCATTGTCATTTAGGTGCATACTGATGTCTTCAATTATCGTTTTTTCATCAATTCTTACGGTTATGTTTTTGGCATCTATTTTCAATTTGCACCCCCGAATCCATACTTCTTATTAATCATTAAGTATATAAATACAGGAGCACCTATCATGGATATGATTATCCCTATTGGAAGCTCATATCCTTCAAGTACTATTCTACAAAAAACATCAGACCATATCAGAAATATCGCTCCAAGCAGTGCGGATGGTATTATTATCCTCTTATGATCAGAACCGTATATCATCCTAACAATATGTGGCATGATAAGTCCGACAAAACCTATCATTCCAGAGGCATATACTAAAAATCCGATGATAAGTGCAGATACCAAGAGATATATCACTCTATAGTAATGCAGATCTTTTCCAAGCGTTATTGCCACATCATCACCAAGTAACATTAAATTTAGTATTCTATACTGTGATATGAAGAATACAACACTTATCGATATAATAATACTTAAAACACTTAGCATTGACCAGTTAGCTGCTGCAAGTGAACCCATAAGCCAGTACGTTATTGTCCTCATTCCACTAAGATTACTAGAAACATAAATGATAAAACTAGATATTGCAGAGCAGAGCATACTCACAGCAATTCCCGATAGAAGTAACTTTGTCGAGCTGGCCCTTCCCTTTATGTTGGCAATAACAATTACAAGTATAGAGACTATAAAGGCTCCCAAAAAGGCACTTACACCGATATAATTCTTACCAAAAAAGGTGCCTACCCCTAACATGATAGCCATGGTAGCTCCTAGCGATCCTCCCGATGAGACCCCTAATATATATGGATCAGCTAGTGGATTTTTCACAACAGCTTGCATCACTATTCCCGATGTACTAAGTCCTACACCTACGAGTACAGCAAGTAAAAGTCTTGGAAGTCTGACAAGCCAAACAATATCGTGTATCGGTCCGGTGGTATACTCCGGAGAGTCAAACATTCCAAATGTCTCATAGGCAATAACTTTATAGACATCACTCATACGTATATCAAAAGTACCTATGGTTACTGAGTACAGTAAGGATAGTACTAAAATTATTGTAATAAATATTAAGACACCTACCTGCGTAGATGTCTTATTAACGAGCTTTTTCATTATTATTCTATTACTAAGTCTGGGTAAAGACCTTTAACTATTGTCTTTATTGCATCAGCAGTTCTAACACCACTAGCATAAACTTCACTCAAGTTCATAGCGTGAACTCTTTTGTTTGCTATCGCGTTTACTGAAGCTAACTTTTCGTTTTCAAATAAAGATTTTAGTGCTTCTTCTTTATCCAAATCATCACCATAGTAAACGGTAAATATAACGTCAGGATTTGCATTTATGATATCTTCAGCTCCAACCTTACCGTTTTCAGCAATAACTAAATCTGCTCCTACTTGAGTTGCAACGTCTCCTCCAATACTGTCTTTTCCGTATATTCTGAATTCGTCTGGTTTTCCAACTTCAAGTATTAAAGTTTTAACTTTTTCTTTTCCTTCTACGTACTTAGCACCAGCTTCAATATCCTTCTTCATATTTTCAACTAGTTCCATCGCTTTTTCTTCTTTATCAAAGATTTTACCGAGGTTCATAATGTCTTCGTACGCATATTCAACTTTGTTAGGCTTTTTAATTCCTGAATTTTGGATAATATATGTATTTATTCCCTTGTCATTCCAGAATTTAATATCACCTAGTTTCTTCTCACCAAAATATGATGACCATGAAACGATAAAGTCAGGGTTAAGTCCCAATACTTCTTCTTTTCCGGGTGAATCATCATAGTATTTGATTTTGTCAAATTCAGCTTTCCACTCAGGCTTAACATCAATATCTAATTGTGCAGTAGCAACAATCTTATCACCACTTACTCCAAGTGCTAATAAGTTCTCTAGCGCTGATTGATATACAGCTAAAGTTCTTTCAGGTGCTTTTTCAAAAGTAAGCTCAACTTCTTCGCCTGCAACGTTGTAAGTCTTAATAGTTACAGGATAAGCGCTATTAGCCTCTTCCTTTTCAGTATCCTGTGGTGTTTCTTCTTTAGTTTCCTCTGCTTTTACAGTTTCTTCAGCAGCAGTCTCAGCAGCATCTGTTTTTTCAGCTGGCTTAGAACAAGCAACAACAGAAAACATAAGTAGTACCGCAAGAACTAACGAAAGTAATCTTTTCATCTTTCCTCCTTAAAAATAAAAAAACTTTGGTATACCAAAGCGCAAAAAAGATTAAAATGTAAACTTATAATGCGTAAAGTATACACGGCAATACAAGATAAGTATCTGGCTGCAGTAATAAACTACCTCACAGTGACGCATTCGCTAGGGAATCAAACCCTATTCCTTATATTGTATCCACATTGTGGATTCTATCACATGTATTGATAAAAATCAAATGACTATCTTTAGAACAACAGCTTTCAGCTGCATATCACATCTAAATTAACTTCATTGTGTGAGACTACTATTTAGAACTATACCTCAAAAGAAATCCAATCATAGGCTTCAGAGAACTTAACATCTATATCTAAATATTTCTCAATTCCCCTATATCTCTTTGATACTATTACTGATTTGGGAGTGGGACCATTCCAATATTCTCTCTTAAGAGCAATATAATCTAGCATAATTTCCATTTCTGAAAAATCATACATATTCTTACCTATGCTCTTTCGGACAATTTCTACTATCCCATTGTCTGTAATGGTGACACTTGTTATCCTATCGTCCTTTTCCTTTATCGTACTTATATCAAAACTATCTTTATTTCCAATAAGGTCAACAAGCACGATTCCTCCCACATTCATTTTCATGATTAACTCTAGAATAAAGTTTATTGCTGATGAATTTATTTCAGAATCACTTTTAAGACTTGAAGCCCTATTTACATCTATTATAAGACCCACTCTTGTAGGTTCTACAAAATAGGTTATTTTATCATTAATTATTGTCTTTTGATGCAGCATTAATATATCCTCCTCATGCCTCAATATTTCTTCAACATGAGAAGAACTATAATTCGTTGGAGGAGCGTATACTAACTTCGCTTTCTTCTGAGTATAGGCTGCATCAGATAGAGTTTTATATAACTCTGATAATTTATAATACTCATCCAAAATATCGACTTTGTCAGCAAGCTGTGAATCAAGTTTAAAATAGACACCTTCTAAGTTTAAATCAAGCAGTTTATTTTTTATGACCGTATTAATCTTATCACTAACCTTTGTATTAGCGTGTGGCCTGTATATTAAATATCTGCCTACAAAACCCACATTCCTCGTAAGGAGCGGTTTTTTATCCTTAAAGGTCTTGAATATTTCAAATAAATAGTGCTTTCCTATAATCAGTTTTTCAGATGTCTGATATAATGCACTACCACTGCCTAAATTGATAAAATACCCCTTCAAAGGTGCGTGGAACGCTTCAACTCTACCAAAAAAGACCATACCCTTTTCATAAGCTTCCTTTTCGAAATAACTAGCACTTATCAGCTTGCCCTTGTTATATATCAATCGTTTTAGAAGACTGTTTGTCTGATAATTAATTAATTTCAAGTCGACTCCTATATTTTATTATTTTCTCTGTAACTATAATAACCACTCTTCGCTATTATGACGTGATCAATAAGCTTTATCCCTATAATGTCCCCAGATTTTCTAAGCCTTTCAGTTACTATATCATCCTCCTTAGAGGGAGTGAAGTTGCCAGACGGATGATTGTGTACCGCTATTATAGAGGCTGCAGAATTTCTTATCGCGCTTTTAAATACTTCTCTTGGATGTACAAGCGATGAATTTAGAATTCCAAGAGTAACAACATTTTGATTAAATATTATATTTTTAGTATTCAGTTCAAGTACTATAAAACATTCTTGTTTTAAGTGTACAAGACGACTCTTCAAATAAGAGTATACCACATTTGGGGAGTCGAGTTTAACCCCTACTATATTTGTGTTTCTTATCCTTCCACCAAGTTCAATAGCACATACTATAGTAGAAGCCTTTGCAATTCCGATTCCATCTATGTTCATAAGCTCTCTTAAACCTACATCCGCTAATTCGTTTATTCCAACTTTAAAATTGGAAACTATTTTTGTAGCTAGGTTTAAAGCAGACATGCTTCTACTTCCACTTCTCAGCAGTATGGCTAGTATTTCAATTGTTGAAAGGCTAGAAACTCCATACTGTAAAAGCTTTTCTCTCGGTCTTTCATTTTCCGGTAATTCTAATATTTTTATTCCCATAATACCCTCCCGTTTAAAACTACAGGATAATGAGTATTTTTTTATAAAAATAAGTTGACTTTCCAACTAGTAATCTAGTAGGTCAATATCGAATTCCTTCTTTAAAACGGCATATATATCGCTAATGGGCATCCCCATCACATTGTAATGATCCCCTATTATTTTATCGATAAAAATGTTTGACTTTCCTTGAATAGAATACGCTCCAGCTTTATCTTTATACTCACCAAACGAGAGATACTTTTCGATTTCATCGCCATCCAACGTCTTAAATACAACCTCAGTGACGCAGCTAGAAAGATATTTTTTATGATTATGAGTGTCAATGATGCAGTATCCAGTGATAGCTTTATGGCTTTTTCCACTAAGAGACATAAGCATAGTAAAGGCATCTCTTTCATCTTTTGGTTTTCCGTATATCTCTGACTTATACACTATGGTATCACAGGCTATTATCACTTCATGATTCCTAAATACTTTAGCACACTCCTCGCATTTTAGTTCAGCATTAACTTCAGCGAGTTTCTCGGGGTTATTTCCGTCCTCAATTTCCTCTATTTCAGGGGAGTATATTTCAAACTTATCTGTAAATATACTCAGTATATCGCTTCTTCTAGGGGAAGAAGATGCTAAAATAATCTTTCTATTCATGTAACAACTCCATAAAAATCTTCTTTATATCTCCAATTAAATACATGGATCCAAAGGCAATTATAACGTCCCCTCTTTTATATTCTTTTAAGGCTATTTTTACCGAATCATTGATATCAGCAGAGATAGTATATCTAGCACCTGTTTTATCCATGTACTCTGCTATTTCTAATTTATCTCTCTTTTGCTTAAAATTAGGTTCTGTAATAACAAACAAATGAATATACTCTTGAAGCATATCTATTATTTCTGTATAGTCTTTGCTCTCTAAAAAACCTACAATAGCTATTTTTCTCCTTGAATCAACCTGAAATATACTCCTAAGGGCTTTAGCTGCGGGAGGATTATGCGCGGAGTCTATCATTACAAAGGGTTCATCTGATATTTTTTCGAGCCTTCCTTGCCAGTTTACACGTTCTACTGCGTCTATTATTTCTTTTCTCGTTATGCGTGTTCCTTTCACATCATTAAAGGCTTTTACGATAGAAATAAAAAGTTTTATATTGTCAATCTGATGAAAACCTATTAACTTAGAAAAAACTCTTTTCCCATCATAAATAAATGATGTTTCTTCGAGGTTTACCAATAAATCGTTAAACTCATAATCCTTAGCATAGTAGGTTTTTGCCCCGTGCCTCTTAGAAAAAGATTCTATTATTTTGTAAGAAACTTCACTTTGAATACCAACACACACGGGGATATTCTTCTTAATTATTCCACATTTTTCTCTTGTAATCTGTTCTATCGTATCGCCTAAATACTCCGTATGATCCTTTCCTATAGATGTTATAGCCGTTATAAGAGGACTTTTTACCGCGTTGGTAGAATCGTATCTTCCACCAAGACCACATTCTAGTATAACTAAGTCGCACTTCTTCATCTGAAAGTATAAAAGTGCCTGAGCGGTTAAGATTTCAAAAAAGGTTGGATAAATTTCCGCCTTATTAAAAAGCTCACTTACTTTTTCTCCAATTAGACTCATGGTATAGGCAAAGTCTTCGTCCGATATTTGTTTCTCACCTATCCTTATTCTCTCGTTGTAAGTATTTATATGAGGTGAACTAAACTGTCCCACCTTATATCCTTTATCAGAAAAAAGCCTGTTTAAGAGTGCGCTGACAGAACCCTTTCCATTTGTGCCAGCGACATGAATAATATCATAACTCTCTTCCGGTCTTGAAAAATTATCTAGGATAATATTTATATTTTCAAGACCGTTTTTCTTTCCGAATTTTTGAAACTCTTCTAGATATTTAATCGACTCTGCATAATTCACTTAAGTTTTTTCCTCGTATCTTCAAGACTAATCTTAAGTTCTTCGTACTGTTTTTTGTAAACTTCTAGTTTTTCTCTTTCTTTATCGATAAGTGATTTAGGAGCTTTCTCAACAAATCCTTTATTTGATAATTTTTTATTACCTCTATCTATTTCAGAGAGAAGTCTTTTTTCTTCCTTTAAAAGCCTCTCTAATTCTTTTTCATAATTGATATACTCGTCTAGAGGGAAATAGAGTTTCATTCCATCTAAAACGATTACCGATGAATTATCTGTTTCCGAACTCACTACTTCAATTTCAGATACAGAGCATAAATTTCTAAAGTAACTTGAATTCTTCACAAAGGAATTCGTGAAATCACTTCCCTCCTGAACAAATAATCTCCCCTTCTTACTGCCCGGTATGTCCATGTCCTTTCTTATCTTTCGAACTGCTTTAATCGCTTCCATTATAAGTTTCATTTCCTTTTGTTCACCGGAAGAAAGTTTATTTACTTCTGGCCAAGTGTCATTCACAAGAAATGTATTCGTAACAGGAAGTGACTGCCATAATTCCTCTGTTATAAATGGCATAAAAGGATGAAGAAGCCTAAGAATATCTTTTAAAACATATAGTAAAACTTTGAGCTTATCTTCTTTCTCTTTTTCATTATCGCTGTATAATTTTGATTTACTGAGCTCTATAAACCAATCACAGTAATCTCCCCATACAAAGGAAACGATTTCATCTGCTGCAACACCTAGTTCAAATCTATCCAGTAGATTTCCGGTGTTTTCAATCTGTTTATTAAGTTCAGATAGTATCCATTTATCGGAAATATCAAGATTTGTATTCTCGTCTATATCCCCAATATCTCCATCTAGAGAGAGAAGAATAAATCTGGTAGCATTGTGCAGTTTATTTGCAAAGTTTCTAGCTGCTTCAATTTTTTCCATAAGAAATCTTGTATCATTGCCAATGGAATTTCCACTTATCAGCATGAATCTAAGAGCGTCAGCTCCGTACTTCTCAATGATATCTATCGGATCAGTTCCATTGTTAAGGCTTTTTGACACCTTCCTTCCGTGTCTATCTCTTACAAGACCATTTATAAGAGTTGTTGAAAATGGTTCTTTTCCCATATGTTTAAGTCCCGAAAACATCATTCTTACAACCCAGAAGAAAATGATGTCATAACCTGTTACTAGGACATCTGTCGGGTAGAAGAAATCTAAATCTTCTGTCTTTTCAGGCCAGCCGAGAGTTGCAAACGGCCAAAGTGCAGAAGAAAACCAAGTGTCAACTACATCTGGATCCTGAGTGAGTTTAGTAGAACCACAGCTACACTTTGTAGGCGTTTCTTTATCAACTGTAAGCTTTCCGCATTCATCACATGTGTAAGCGGGAATTCTATGTCCCCACCAAAGCTGCCTAGATATACACCAGTCATGGATATTTTCTAGCCAGTTATTATATATCTTTACAAAGTGTTCAGGGACAAATTTCATATTGCCTTCTTTCACAGAATCATATGCTGACTTGCCCATCTCTTCCATTTTCACAAACCACTGCTCACTTACTCTAGGTTCTATTTCTGTTGAACATCTGTAGCACTCTCCAACACTGTGTAAATATGGTTTAACCTCCAGTAGATTCCCCATGTTTTTAAGGTCCTCAGTAATCACTTTTCTAGCTTCGTATCTATCTAGTCCATTATACTTGCCCGATAGTTCATTGAGACTTCCATCTTTGTTAAAAACATTTACAATCTCCAATGAATGACGTTTTCCTATTTCGTAGTCATTCATGTCGTGAGCAGGAGTAACCTTTAATACACCAGTTCCAAGTTTTAAGTCTACATAGCTGTCGCCCACTATTTCGAGCTTTCTTCCATTTAGTGGGTGTATGGCATTTTTTCCAATCAAATGTTTATATCTCTCATCTTCTGGATTAACCGCTATACCAGTGTCCCCTGGTATAGTCTCCGGTCTTGTAGTAGCTACTATTAGGTATTCATCGCTGTCTTCAAGGTAGTATTTCACATTGTAGAAAGCGCCTTCTTTATCGCTGTAGTCAACTTCAGCATCAGAGAGTGTAGTCTTGCAATCACAACACCAATTTACAATTCTAGTTCCCTTATAGATTAAACCTTCATGATAGAGTCTTACAAAAACCTCAGTAACTGCATCACTAAAACCCTCATCCATGGTAAATCTTTCTCTAGACCAGTCACAGCTATCTCCGAGTTTTTTCATCTGCTCTGTTATTTTGTTGCCGTGTTTATGTTTCCAGTCCCAGGCTTCTACTAAAAATTCTTCTCTTGTAAGATCTTCTTTAGTCTTTCCTGTCTCTTTTTTTATTTTTTCAAGGACTTTAACTTCTGTCGCAATGGATGCGTGGTCTGTTCCAGGAAGCCATAGTGTCTCATATCCCCTAAGCCTCTTATACCTTATTAATATGTCCTGCATCGTGTGATTAAGTGCATGTCCTTCGTGAAGTTTCCCAGTAACATTTGGGGGCGGAATAACGATTGTAAACGGCTTCTTATCGCTTCCTGCTTCAGCTCTAAAACAATCATTTTTAAGCCACATATCGTAAATTTTTTCTTCAAATTCCCTCGGGTTGTAATTCTTTGCTATTTCTTTCATAAAATCTCCTAAAATAAAAATGCTCAAGGCAAAGGGGCGACTTCTGCGCGGTACCACCCTTTTTTTGCATCAAGCACTCGAATAATGTTAACGCTATAAGCGATCTCTCTAAAAAGCAACCTTCACTACCCTGTATAGGAGATTTTCACCAAACACTCCTCTCTAAAATATACATAAGGTAACTACTCCTCTTTTATCAATGAAAGATTATATACTAAAATTATATTTAAATAGCTTTAATTTGTCAATTAAAGCATTTCTGTTTTAAATAACAGTCTATAAAACTTCAGCATATGATTTATATTTTCAAAGGAAACTCTCTCATTTGGTGAATGTACTAGAGAGAATTCCTCTTCATCTATCAAGACTGGAGTAAATCTATATATAGAATCACTAACTATTTCGTAATGTCTTGAATCAGTTCCTCCAACCATGAGATATGGAACTACACCAACATCTCCAAAGTAAACTTTAATCATTTTGCTGAGTTTTTTATAAAAGTCCGTATCCGTTTTTGATATTTTCGACGGTTCTTCTCTCAAAATAGTCCTGTACTTAGCATCCTTTACATCAGAAACATGCATTATGTGTTTTAGCGTGGAATCAAATGTGTCTCCGTGTAAAATTCTAAAATTTGCTACGCATCTAACTTCTGAAGGAAGGCTATTTGGAGCTTCTCCTCCTGAAATCATGGTGAAGCTTATTGTCGTTCTTATAAATGCATTTAATTTATCATCTTTTTCCAGTTTACTTCCTAAAACCGGAAATAAAGGACCTATATTTTTTAACATTTTTCCCTGTTTAACATATGGTGCGATACCAACAAACATTTCTTTCGCTGTACTGGTAAGCCTCTTCGGCATAGGGCTATCCTCTACCGCTTTAATTAGTCCAGCCATTCTGTTAATCGCATTTTGTTTAGGCGGCATGGAGGAATGTCCTGCTTCTCCTTCAATGCTTATTTCAACATGCGATGAACCTTTTTCGGCTAAACCGATCATGGCTAAAGGCTTGGTAGCTCCAGGCAGAACTCCATCAGCTACAACTCCTCCTTCGTCTAACACATATTCAAAGTAAATATCATTATTCCTAAAGTACTCAGCTATTTTTTTAGCACCTTTTTTACCACCAACTTCCTCATCAAAACCAAATGCTAAATATATGTCTCTTTTCGGCTCATAGTCTTCTTCTATAAGTCTTTCGAGAGCAGCCATTATAGAGATAAGTTGATGTTTGCAATCAAGCGCTCCTCTTCCCCAAACCACATCTTCAACTATTTCACCTGAAAAAGGCGGATACTTCCAATTTGATTCATCTCCCGCCGGTACTACATCATAGTGTGCTAAAAATAAAGCCGGCTTTAAGTTTTCCTTATTCTCACTTCTCCATATATACACTGGAGAATATTCGTTTATTATTACTTTTTCGCATTTTTCAAAAATTTTTGGAAAGCTCTCATCTAAAAACGTTAAAAACTTTTTGTAATTTTCAAAGTCATTTTTTTCTGTTTCGGAGTAGCTAACTGTATTGATCTTAATCGCTTGCGAAATTAGTCTGGCTGTCTTTTCAATCATTCTTTCCTCCTTCTTCTATATCTTCTTTAGTTATAATTCCTTTTTTATACAGAGTTAGAGCACTTAAAAGTGAAATAACCCCCAATATAGGTATGAGCAAACCTTGTATTTTAGTAAACTCAAGATGTAACATATGAATAACCATAAATGCTATAAATGCTGAAGCTATTATTGGAACTACGGCTAACTTCCACTGTTTAACAAAGAAATGAGCACCAAGCGCTCCAAAAAGTGCAGGTAAAATATTGCTAAACGCTGGTTTCAAAACAGGTGATGAAAGTATTGGTGTTATAGGTATAATGAGTATCAGCCCCAAAGCTATTACGATTATCGTAGTAATGGCAGATACCGCTATCGATATAGTGGCTATGACATCAGCTTCTCTGCTTCCCTTTTCATATCCGGATTTATCGATTGCTATGGTAGCGCATGGTATCTTTAAATTGGTCAAATTTCCTGTCATAAACGCAAGATAGCTTCCACCTTTTCCAAGTATTGGCACAAAGGTAAAAAACTCCGCTATAGAAATTGGAATGTATATCATAATGACTTGTAAAAATCCTGATATAAATTGTTCAAAAGGTGGAAAAATATCAAAATACAAGCTAATGACAAGTGGTACCATTATAATGAGTAAAAGTATTATTGAAACCGATATTTTTCCAAGTTTCGTTATATTTTTTTCATAATTATCCATTTTATACTCCTATTATAACGGCAAAAGCCATACCGCTAATCATACTAAGAGTAAATGAATAATCATTTAGCCATCTAACATTCCACTTTATTCTTATCTGTTCAAATACTATAAAAGTTATAGCGCTCACTAAAAGCGTATAGAGTTCAATTCCTCCCTTTATAATCGGAGGACCAATAAACACCGAAAGCATGCCAAAATACAGAGCGGTAATTATTAAAGCAGTTTTATGTGACTCTTTATTTTTGGCCTGTTCAAGTTTGTTCGAAAACTTCCCCAGAAAAAAGATGCACATAAGCATTCCCCATATTATTCCCAGCGACATTATCCACATTGAATTGGCAAAGACATACTGGTTATATCCGCTTGCTCCGAGTCCACTAACCCCCATGCTGTTAGCCCCAATGTTCGCAGTCATCAGCTCGTACTGAAACGACCCAATTACAGATAGCCTAAGCCAAGAAAAAGGTTTTCCTAACACTCCTATCATGGCTATTAGAGCAATCACAATAGGAATGCTAGGTGCAATAGAAAATACAAAGGAGCTTCTAATGACAGAACGAATCTTTTCTTTACTTATACCAAGTGCTTTCGCTTGTCTTAAAGAAACTCGAAGGAAAATCAAACAAACTATAAGTACAGAAATAAGTACTATAAATACGAGAAAATATAAGATACTACTATTTGCTATACTTAAATAGTCCATAACGATTTTTCTTTATCCTCCGTAAACGATTTTTGCAAATTCTTCCCTAAACTTTTTCAAGAGATGAGTGTTTGTTTCAAATGAAATAGAATCAATCCTTGATACAGGAAGCACATCAATAGAAGTTCCCGTTATAAAAGCAGAGTCCATATCAGGCAATTCTTTTATTTTTATTTTTTTCTTTACAATTTTTATATTCAAGTGTTCAGCAAGCTCAAGTACTTTTTTCCTTGTGACGCCAAGTAATACATCGCTGTCTGGCGAAGTATAAAAAGAATCATCTTTTATAAAAAATATATTTGCCTTTTCACACTCTAAGACATAATTATCATCAGTATACAGCATCTGATAAACTCCCAACCTGTCTTTTTTCTCACTCATTTTTTTTGTTAAGTCCTTATTTAAATATTTGACATTGGGATCTTTTCTCGTATGCATATGAGTAGCTAATGTGACACCGTTTTCATACATAGCCTCATTCGGATAATCTCCTATGTACTTACTCAGCTCATACTCAAAATTTTCAGTGTTCAAAACAACCTTTATATTGAACTTCTCTTCTTCACTGGAATCTATTACATTCTTAATCGCCTTATCAATAATTGTCACATCAAACTCTCGTTTCGTGTATTTTTTTAATGAGCTTAAGAGTCTATCCATATGCTCTTTTAAAAACACAGGTTTACCAGAATCTACCTTTAAAACCTCATAGACAAAACCACTCATGTTAAACACCTTTATTTATTAAGTCCTTTGCTCTATCATAGTCAATAAAATCAGTTTGTTTTATTGCTTCTAGTATATCTAGATCGTGTTCTATAGCATAGTCCACTATTTTACTTGTGTTTTCATATCCTATTACTTTAGAAATAGGCGTTATTTTCATAAGTGAATGTTCAACATGTTTTTTTATCTCTTTTATATTGTATTCCAGTCCCAAAAGAAGATTTACTCTAAATGATGCAATCGAATCTCTGAGCAGTTTTATCGATTCAATTATGCACTCCGCCATAACCGGCATTGCAACATTAAGCTCCAACATTCCTGAAGCTGCAGACATAGATACAGTGGTATCATTTCCTAGAACTCGAAAACAAACCATAATAAGTGATTCACACTGAACTGGATTTACTTTTCCTGGCATAATTGAACTTCCATCAAGATTCTTAGGAAGCTTAAGTTCTCCTATTCCTCCTCGTGGACCGCACGCCATAAATCTTATATCGTTTGAGAGTTTTATAAGCTCTTCTGAGAAAGCTGCCAATGTCTTGTGAAATCTACTGAGCTCCGACTTGCTAGCTATTAGAGAAAACTTGTTTTCTACAGACATAAAGTTCCCCTTTGTCTCCTCACTAATGTACTCAGCTATTTTTTTATCAAAACCTTCAGGTGTATTTAACCCTGTCCCAATCGCAGTACCTCCAATCGGGAGTTTTAAAAGCTCATCTGCAGCATTTTTTATAGCATTTAGGTTTCCCTTAAAAATATCTCTATACGATCTAAATTGATCGCCTAACTGCATAAGCACAGCGTCTTGAAGATGTGTCCTTCCTATCTTTGTTATTTCCTTACTATTTTCAGCGTGTCTATCCAGTTCATCTATCAATTTTTCTATTTCCGATTCAAGCTTTAAATAGTTTTCATAAGAAGCTATGTGAATAGAAGAAGGAAACACATCATTACTGCTCTGTGACTTATTGACATCATCGTTTGGGTGAATCGATAGTTCTCCCACAGAACTCGCAAACTCCGATACAACTTCGTTTACGTTCATATTGGTATTAGTTCCACTTCCTGTTTGATAAATACTTAAGTTATACAGCTCTTCTCTATAGTTTTTTCTTAAATCATCTATTGTACTTAAAATTAAATCTCTTTTCTCTTTTGATATTGCTTCGAGATCGTAATTAGCCTTTACCGCAGCAAGCTTGATAATAAGTAAGGCTTCAATTATATCCCTTGATATCGTTTTATCACCAACCTCAAAACAACTTCTTGCCAAATCAGTATGTTTCATTATGCACCTCCACAATACTTTTAATCACAGCTTTGTGTAAATTCTCATTAAATACATCCGGTAAGATATTATCTGGTGAAAGTTCTTCGTCGGTTAATACTTCTGATATAGCATAAGCCGCTGCTACTTTCATTTCAGGTGTAATACTTCTCGCTCCACACTCAAGCGCACCCTTTATAACACCAGGAAATGCAAGTACATTATTAACTTGATTCGGGAAATCACTTCTTCCCGTTGCTACTATTCTAGCTCCCGCACTATGAGCCTTTTTTGGTTCAATTTCTGGCTGCGGATTTGCCATAGCAAAAATAATCGGTTTATTCATACTCTTTACATCTTCTTCGGAAAGTAAATTTCCCTTTGAAACTCCTATAAAGACATCGGCTCCTACAAGACACTCGCTGAGTGTTTGCGACAATCCATTCGGATTTATAATTTTTGAAACCTCAAGCTGAACATCTCCTCTGTGATTTTTCTCGGAAATAAGACCTTTCGAATTGCAAACCTTTATTTCCTTAACACCCAGAGCTAATAACATTTTCGTTATTGACATTCCAGCTGCACCTGCACCGCAAATAACATATTTTTTAGTTGTAAAGTCCTCTTTCAAATATCTATGTGCACTGATAATACCAGCACATGTTACTATGGCAGTACCGTGCTGATCATCGTGAAAAACAGGTATATCCAGCTCCTCATCTAACACTTTTTCTATTTTGAAACAAGACGGAGCACTTATATCCTCTAAATTTATTGCCCCAAAACTTTTCGATATGCTTTTTACAACACTTATAAATTTATCTTCATCTTTTTCATCCACAAGTATAGGTATAGAGTCCAGTCCGGCAAACCTGCTAAAGAGAGCAGCTTTTCCTTCCATTACCGGCATAGAAGCTTCTACTCCTATATCTCCCAAGCCTAAAACCGCAGTTCCATTTGTTATAACAGCAACACTATTCGATTTTCCAGTAAGAGCAGCAAACTGCTTCTCATCCTTTTGTATCTCTCTACACACATCAGCTACTCCTGGTGTATATATAAGAGACATATCCTCCATAGACTCAATCTCGCATTTTGGTCTTATACTGAGTTTCCCTTTTAACTCAGCATGTAATTTTACAGATTTTTTCATTAATCCAGCACCCCCTCAACAAATCCCTTAGCAGAAAACAACTCAATATCATCTACTTGTTCTCCTAAAGTAACAAAATAAATCGGTATATCCATCTTTTCCTTTATTGAAAATACAAATCCACCTTTGCTCGTTCCGTCTAATTTTGTAAGTATTATGCCGTCAATGTCCGAATATTCTTTAAAGAGAACAGCTTGATTTAGTGCGTTTTGACCAGTAGTGCTGTCAAGCACTAGAAACGTCATTATGTCCTCTCTATCATATTCTCTGTTAATTATCTTGTTTATCTTACCAAGCTCCATCATCAAATTCTTTTTATTGTGAAGTCTACCAGCACTATCGCATATTAAGACATCAATGTTTCTACTCTTTGATGACCTTATAGCATCATATATTACACTCGCAGGATCACTCCCCTCATTCTGACGAATGATAGGGACATCGAGTCTTTTTGACCATATTTCAAGTTGATCTGCCGCTGCTGCTCTAAAGGTATCGCCTGCAGCTAACATAACAGATTTATCATTTTTAGTGAATAATTTTGCTAATTTCGATATAGAAGTTGTTTTTCCAGCACCATTAACGCCCACTACAAGTATAACTTTAGGCGGGTTCGTTAAATCCATTGTCTTGCCGTCATCGAGAAGAGATACCAGTATTTCTTTTAAAAGAGGCTTAACCTCATCAGGATTATTACATCTAGATTCATAAATTTTTTCTTCTAGTTGATCCATTATATACTGAACTGTAGAATACGATATATCCGATAATATAAGTGCCTCTTCTAGTTCTTCCATAAACTCTTCGGTTATACTCTCATAATACCCAAATAATAGATCAACTTTACTTCTAAGCTTTGACCTAGTCATAGAGAGCGAATTCTTCATTTTTTCAAATATATTTGCCAATTTATTCTCCTAATTTTACAGATACTATCTTAGTTATTCCTTTCTGCTCCATAGATACACCATAGAGAGCCCTAGCAAATTCCATAGTTCCCTTTCTGTGCGTTATTGCAATAAACTGTGAATCTTCTGAGAATCCTAATAAGAAGTTCCCGAATCGCTCAATATTAATATCATCGAGAGCTGCTTCTATCTCATCCAAAACATAGAAAGGTGCAGGTTTAATCTTCAAAACCGCAAAAAGTAATGCAATAGCACATAGCGATTTTTCACCACCTGATAGTAGGTCCATATGTTGAAGTTTTTTCCCGGGAGGTGAAGCAAAGATACTGATATCACTTCCAAGTGGATCTTCGGGATCTACTAATTTTATACTTGCTTTACCACCTCTAAACAGCGATCGAAAAACATCAGTATAATTAGTCTTTATCTTTTCAAAAGTACTTAGAAAATCTATTTTCATCTGTTCTTCAAGCTTTAAAATTGTCTTTTTAAGATCTTTTTGACTCTTCTGAATATCAGATAGTTGTTTTCCTAGAAAATCATACCTTGCTTTTTCTTTTTTATATTCTTTTATTGCTCCGATATTTACAGGTTCAAGGGATAACATTTCCATCATATTTTGTTTATACTCTCGTCTTTTTGGAACCTCTTCAAAACTATCTACTATTGATTTAACTTGTAGCATTGAATAGGAATATTTATCCCAAATATCCCTAGATATGCTCGATCTTCTCTCATCATTTCTAGTAAAATCAATTTCTTTTTTCGATAAAGCTTCCTTTAACTCAAGCCATTCTTCATTTTCTCTTTCAATGATTTCTTCCAATTTAGAAAGTTCAATCAAACTTGTTTTTCGGTCTTTACTATACGAGAAAATGACTTCATCTTCTTCTTTTAGTGCCAAAGAAAGATCGGAATACTGTTTATTCAGAGCATCGATATTTTCTGACAAATTTTCAATTTCTTCCGAAATTTGTATTTTTTTATTTTTATTGTCATTTTTTCTTGTTATCAGTAAATCGATGTTCTTTTTATTATCTTCTATGAGAACTTCTATCCTAGAAAGTTCATTTAAATTTTTGGTGTGTTCTATGCTGAGATCCGTTTTTAGAGAGAGGAGTTCAAGATTATTAAACGATTCTATTTCGGAATTAATTTTCCCAAGATTCTTCTCGTGTTCTAATCTTATTTTGTCTCTTTCTAATATACATTTCCTAGACTTTTCTGTTTCTTTCTCAAAAAAATCTTTCTCTTTGCTTAGCGATTCTAGTTTATTACTATATTCTTCTATTCTTCTCTCATTAGATGAAATAGAAAACTCAAGTTCTCTAATAGAAATTTCTTCCTGTTTTTTACCTAATTCTAATTCTTCTCTTTCAAGACTTAAAGATTCAATTTTCTTAAGAATACTTCTAAATTCAATTTCCGTTTTCTCGAAACTAGAGATAGCCTTTTCTAATTTTTTATTTTTTTCTTTTAACTCTTTAGATATTTCTTTAATTCTAGACTCAACATACAAAGCACCGACATGCTCATCTTTTTTAGATAAAAGCTTGACTATTCCATTTGGGTAAAAAACATCTCCCTTTAAAGTAACTAGTATTTGACCCTTTTTGAGATCAGCTTGCAACTTCTCTGCTTTTAGCGTGTTATCAACTATAAATATACTCGACAAAAAATTCTTGACTCTATCATCTTTAGTTTTTACAACATCACAGGCTGGTATAGTCCCTTTTATTTTTGAAGATTTATTTACAAGTTCTTCCCTTATTAGATAATAAGTTCTATCATGTTCTTCTACTTCTTTTTTTATCTGCTCTACCGATGAAAACACACTGTACAGTGAAGAACCAAGTACAGATTCTAAGGCGCTAGCATATTTTACATCGACATCAATCGCATCAATGAAAGAATCATATTTGTGGTTAAGGGGTTCATACTTCTCTCCTTCTTCAAATACATCCTTTTTCATCTGAAGTAACATCGATTTTTCTTTTTCAAGGGTAGAAATATGTGATTTAATTTCTGATATTTTGATTTTAGCGTTCTCTGAGCGCTCTTTTATGCTATCCCTTTTAGAGCTTAAATCGGAAAGCTCTTTTGAAGAATCTGAAAGTTTTGTTGTTTTAGTCTCAAGAGTTTCTTTTATTTTTATTATCCCTTGTTCAGCACTCCCCTTATCTTTTTCTATCTTAGAAATATTATTTTTGACATCTATAAATTCATTGTCTATGTATTCTAACTTGTCACTATAATTCTTTATTTTATAATCTAGTTCATTTCTCTCATCAAAAAGCTTTCCTATTGAACTCTGAATCGAATTTCTTTTTTCTTTTAATTCCGCTCTCTTTACACTCTCGGATTCAATCCTACTTTCAAGTGATTTAAGCTTTTCTTCTGAACGATCTAAATCAGCTTTCGCTTCCAAACGCTCGCGTTCAAGATTTTTACTGATATCATTATATTTTTCAATATCGAAACTTCCTCTTGATTCCTCTTCAAGATTAGCCCTTATCTGTTTTTTTAAAAGCAATCTTTCCTCAATTACTTTTCTTTCCACAAATATAGTATTTCTATTTTGGAGTTTATCTTCTCTGAGTTGTTTTAATGTACTTACCTTCTCCTCAATATCGTTTATTTTCGATTTTTCATGTAGAACATTTTCTTTTATTTTGTTGATTTTAGACGTCTTGGATTCTAATTTTTCTCTTTGCTCGTTCAGTTCCTCTGTGAGTGATATAGCCTTAGAATCATATTTATTATAGTCATTGTACTGAAAGTACAGTTCTATTTTTTTTGTTTTTTCCTTTAAATCTAAATATCGTTTAGCCTTTTCAGATTCTTCTTTTAGAGGACCTATTCTTGATTTTATTTCATTATAAATATCTTCGACCCTTATAAGGTTATTATTTACTTTAAGTAGACGCCTTTTTGACTCGTCTTTCTTATATGTGAGCGCAGAAATTCCTGAAGCTTCTTCAAAAATTATTCTCCTATTAAATTTTGAATCGCTGAGTATATTTTCGATATCCCCTTGACGAATAATTGAATATCCACTTATTCCTATACTGGTGTCCATCAGTAAATTTTTTAAATCTTTCAGTCTTACTTCTTTTGAATTAACTATGTATGAACTCTGACCATCTCTGTATAAATATCTTTCAATGCAGAGTTCACCTGAATACTGCTCATCAATTGACTTCCCGTCATCAAAAATTAACTGAACATGTGCATAGTTCAGAGAATTTTTATTTTCTGTACCGGAAAATATAACATCTTCCATTTTTTTCGCTCTTAGTGTCGTCGTCTTTTGCTCTCCAAGTACCCAGTGTATCGCATCAACAATATTGCTTTTTCCGCATCCATTTGGACCTACAATCGCAGTTATTCCATCAATAAAATTTATAACCGTTCTATCTGGAAAAGATTTAAATCCTTTTAATTCAATTCTCTTTAATTTCACTTTTTTTATCCTATATTTTTATTTTAATCTCTGCTCTGAATTTTACTAGAAATTAATATTTGTGTCAATTTTAACGCTTGCAATTTCACACAAAAACACCACATAAAGATATTATGTGGTGTGAGTAAAAATTTTAATTATATTTCCACTTTTCATTTAAACATATTATTATTTTTTTCGATTATTTTTATCGCTTTCTTGGCAGCTCTTTTCTCTGCCTTTTTCTTGCTTGATCCTTTGGCCACAGCAAGCTCTATATCATTTATAGTAAGTGAAACCATGTATATTCTCTCATGCGGCTCACCCTCTTCGCTTATAACACTGTAAACAATAGGATATCTACCTTTTATCATTTCCTGCAAATGACTTTTATAATCTGAATTTCCATCGCACTTAATCGCCTTTTTAATGGTAGGCTTAAATATTTTTAGTATAAACTTTCTAGCATATTCGAGACCTTTATCTAAATATATTGCCGCAATAAGTGCTTCAAGTATGTCTTCAAGTAAAGCTGGTCTAAGTGGATCTTGCCCATTTCCAAGTCTTATTGAATCGTTTAACCTGAGATTTTTTGCTATTTTACTGAGGGAAGCTTCACATACGATAAGCGATCTACATTTACTCATTTTACCTTCATCCATCTTAGTCTTTGCATAGAGATAATCAGCTACAACAACAGATAATACTGCATCGCCTAAATATTCCAGCCTTTCATTAGAATTTTTCATATCATTGTTTTCATTTAGATAGGATTTATGGGTAAAAGCTTCCTCATATAAATTTAAATCATTATACTTTATTTTAAGCCTTTCTAGTGTTTTTTTAACATCCATTAATCAACCTCTTCATAACTTTTTTTTATTTTTTCCAGAGTCTTGTTACCGACATATTTTTCAAGAAAAATAATTGCATTTTTAAATGACCTAGCATCTGAACTTCCGTGAGCCTTTACGACACAACCGTCTATTCCCAAAAGAGGCGCCCCACCGTACTCCTTGTAATCCATCTTCTTTTTAAAAGATTTGAATCCTTTTTTTATGGTAAGTGCAGATAATTTAGTGAGTATATTTTTAAGAAATATATTTTTAAGTTCCTTGTTAATCATTGTTGTAAGACCCTCTGAAAGCTTAAGTATTACATTCCCTGTAAATCCATCACATATAAACACATCAGCTTTTCCTTCTGGTATGTCTCTACCTTCAATACTGCCTACAAAATTCAGATTACTTTCTTCAAGTAGAGTAAATGTTTCATTTACCAAGGTGTTACCTTTTCCTCTTTCATCACCTATATTTAAAAGTCCGATTTTAGGATTATCTATTCCCATAACTTCTCTGGCATAGTGCGTTCCCATAACAGCAAAATCAAATAAGTTAATCGGTTTACACTCTGCGTTTGCTCCCGCGTCTAAAAGTAGTTTCATACCTTTCTCACTTGGAAATGGTATCGCTAGAGCTGGCCTTGATATATCACTTATCCTACCAGTTAAAAATATTGCACCAGAGAGAACCGCACCAGTACTGCCAGCACTTATAAAGCCGTCAATTTTTTTATCTCCTAAGTCCTTTAAGCCTCTCATCATTGTTGAATCTTTTTTCTTTCTTACAGCCTGAACCGGCTTATCTTCACCTAGAACAATTTCATCACAGTAAACGACTTCATGTTTTGATGACAATTCTCCTAATTCCACACTTTTATGCGCGTATAATATAAGTTCACTTTCAACTAAACTCTCAGCTTCTTTTACCGCCTTTATTATCTCATTTGGAGAATTATCTCCTCCATTTATATCTATTCCTAATTTCATAGTTTCTCCTAACCCGGTGGCCAAGCTAGATCTCTTCCCGCAATTACATGAACATGTAAATGGTCAACAGTCTGCATCGCACATTTTCCAGTATTTATTACCGTCCTATATCCGTTTTTAAATATTTCATTTTCACTAGTATATATGTCAATAGCTTTAAAAATGGATTCGATTAAACCATCCTTTTTTGAAGCTGAATTGATATTGTTGTAATGTTCTCTTGGAACGAATAAAACATGTTGAGGGGCAGTAGGATTAATGTCATTAAAAGCAATCACATTTTTATCCTCATATACAATTTTTGCCGGTATATTCCCCCTAAGTATTTCACAGAATAGACAGTCCATAATTACCTCCAATCTCTCAGTTTACCTTGGTAAACGCTTTTAATTTTAATATTTTCTATAGAATTTTTTTCTCGGGGTTCTTTTGTCTCAACCCTCTGATAGTATCTTGTGAGTCCATCTTTTTTTTCAAAGAGTACTTCTAATTCTTTGCCTATAAATGAGTTTAAATAATCGGATTTAAGTTGTTCAGCAACTTCTATCATCCGGTTTGTTCTCTCTCTTTTTTCAGACATATCTAAGTCTTTATACCTAGAACTTATAGTTCCGGTTCTAGCAGAATAACTGAATGCATGAATATCAGAAAACTTAACTTTTTTAACAAAAGCTATGCTTTCATCAAAATGTTTTTCCTCTTCAAGAGGAAAACCGCATATAATATCGGTAGTTATTGCCGCTTCTTTAAAGTACTCTCTTATAAGTTCTACCCTCTTATAGAAATCATCTGTTGTGTATTTCCGGTGCATTTTTTTAAGCACAAAGTCACTTCCCGACTGAAGGGACAGATGAAAATGAGGACAAAATCCTTTTATCTTTTTTAAAGTACCCATAAATTTTTCATTTATTATCGAAGACTCAAGAGAGCCCAGTCTTATTCTAACATCTATACCACTGTCTGATATTGTTCTTAAAAGAGTTTCGAGTGAATATAGATAGTCTTTTCCATAGCTAGAAAGATGTATACCCGTTAAAACGATTTCTTTATAATTTCTTTTGACCAAATCTTTAATATCTTCTATAACTAATTCTTTTTTTACACTCTTTATTCTTCCCCTAGCATAGGGAATGATACAATATGAGCAAAACTCGTTACAGCCATCTTGTATTTTTAAAAAAGCTCTTGTTTTTTTGCGTTCACTTCCAAAATGAAAGACATTAGCGCTGGTATTAGTTAGCTTTAAGATTAATTCATCGGCAATGTCTTTATCGATATTTTTTATTGATAAATCGGCAGTTTCAACAGTACCATTTATATCAACATAACACCCCATCACAACGAGGAATTTTGATTTTTTTCTATATTTATTTATCGTCTTTCTAGTCTTTCTGTCACTCGCATCGGTAACGGTGCAAGTATTAATAATGGATATATCAATATCCGTATTTTTTTCAGTCTTCACAAAGCCGAGTTTTTCAAGTTTTTCAGAAAGCATTATGGACTCGTATGTATTCACTTTACAGCCGAGAGTTGTTATTTTAAAATTCACTATATTTCACCTAGCTCTCTAAGAATCAACGTGGTGGCAGCAAGCCCTGCACTTTCAGCTCTTAAAATTCCCTCTCCTAATGTCATATTCACACAGTTTCCAATACCGCTCAGGTATTGTATCTCATCATCTGAAAAACCACCTTCAGGACCTATTATCAAAGCAAATCTTCCTTCTTTATTGTCTAGTTTTAATTTTACAGTTTCTCTTTCATTAGAAACAATTACATTCGTATATGATTCAAAATCTATCGAACGAAAGCTTTTAATTTCTATGTCTGGATAAGAATTGACTTTTGACTGTTTGACAGCAGCTTTTATTATTTTTTGAAATCTTTCAACTCTATATTTATCAAGTGGTATTTGTGTTCTCGAAGTATTTGTTACTATATATCTATTAATTCTAAAAGCGACTGTAGAGGAAATTAAATCTTCTATTTTCTTTGGTTTAATAGCAGATACTATAATATCAAGAGAAAAATTTCTTGAAGGATTCACTTTCTTAGATACTATATTTGTTTCTATTCTAGTTTCATCCAAAAAAACTATCACGCACTCATAGATGGAATTTTCAAAAATAAGATTTATGTTATCACCTTCTCCTAGGCGTATAACTTTAGATATATGATATATTTCATCTGTATTAGTAACTATTAATCTATCGTTTAAGCTAATATCAGCAATAAAATTCCTCAAATTTCCCCCTCGCAAATTGACTTTCATTATAACATTATAAAGCAAAATAAAAAAGGGGGCAATTTCCCCCTTAAGTTACTATGATAAAGCATCTTTAAATTTCGCAAAAAATCCTTTGTGTGGTTCTTTTATTTCTTTTTCACCCATACTTTTGCTAAATCTAAGTAGATTTTCTTTTTGTCCATCATCTAAATTCTTAGGTATATCAACTATTATCACCACATAATGGTCCCCTTTGGAATTATAATTGACATTCTTTATTCCACCACCTGTAATTTTTTTAACAGTACCAGACTGTGTTCCAGGAGGTATTTTAAACTTAATCTTTCCATTTATACCTTGAATTATTATTTCATCTCCAAGTACAGCTTGAGTAAAGTTTATATGCACTTTTTGGCTTATGTCCGTTCCATCTCTTTCAAAGTATTTACTCTTATCTACTCTAAATCTTATAAGAACATCACCACTAGGACCGCCCTTTACACCTATATCACCTTTTCCTCTAAGTGTAAGTACATCCGAATTGTCGACTCCAGCCGGAATATCAACTTTCATCTTTTGCTTTTTCATTACTCGCTGTTTACCCTTACAAGTAGAACAATGTTCTGATGGAATTTCTCCCGTACCTTTACAGTCAGGGCATTCTCTTACGGTAATCGATTCGCCAAAAAGAGATCTCTGCACAAACTTGACTTCACCCTTGCCATTACACTTGGTACATTTATTAAATGTTGAACCCTTCGCAGCACCGCTTCCTCCACAGGTAGGGCAATCTCTTAGAGCATAGAACTCAATTTCCTTTGTTGTACCATTTACAGCTTCTTCAAACTTTAAATGTACGGTAACCTGAGCATCATTGCCTCTCTTTGCCGCGCTCCTTCTAGTAGAATAACCAGAGCCTCCAAAAAACTGTTCAAAAATATCTCCAAATCCATCAAAACCACCGAATCCGCCACCAAAACCGCCGGCTTGGTTAGGATCTACTCCTGCATGTCCAAATTGATCATATCTCTGTCTTTTTTCTGGATCTGAGAGAATCTCATATGCTTCATTGACTTCTTTAAATTTTGCTTCAGCCTCTTTATCATTGGGATTTCTGTCAGGGTGGTACTTCATAGCTAGTTTTCTATATGCACTTTTTAGGGCCTTATCATCAACGCTTTTATCAACTCCAAGCACCTCATAATAATCTCTTTTATCCATTATTCACCTCTAAAGAGGAATAGTATTACTATTCCTCATCTACCACTTCATAGTCTGCTTCTTCTGCCTCTTGAACCTCTGGGTTTTCTGCTGCCTCATTTGCTTTTGCAGCTTCTTCGTACATTTTTTGAGCTATAGGTTGTATTTTAGCAGAAAGTTTATCTGTGCCTTCTTTTATTTCTTGAAGATTTTCACCTTCAAGAGATTTTTTAAGTGACTCTATTGCCTCTTCGATTTCTTTTTTCTCGTCGTCACTCACTTTGTCAGCCTGTTCTTTTATCGTTCTTTCTGATTCGTATATTAAGCTATCCGCATTATTTTTTGCCTCTGCAAGTTGTTTTTTCTCTTCATCTTGCTTAGCATATTCTTCTGCTTCTTTTATCTTTCTCTCTATATCTTCATCGCTCATATTTGCACTTGAAGTTATCTTTATTGATTGCTCTTTACCAGTGCCTAAATCTTTTGCTGATACGTGCACGATACCATTAGCATCAATGTCAAATGTAACCTCTATTTGTGGAATACCCTTTCTAGCTGGAGCTATTCCATCTAATTGGAATCTACCTAGAGTAGTATTATCAGTCGACATCGCTCTCTCACCTTGTAGTACGTGGATATCCACGGCTGGTTGATTGTCAGTTGCAGTAGAGAATATCTGACTTTTCTTAGTTGGTATTGTCGTATTTCTCTCTATTAATTTTGTGAAAACCTGTCCCATTGTCTCAATTCCAAGTGAAAGTGGAGTAACATCTAAAAGAAGAACATCTTTAACATCACCTGAAAGTACACCAGCTTGTATAGCTGCACCAACAGCTACCGCTTCATCAGGGTTAACTCCCTTATGAGGCTCTTTGTCAATTATCTTTCTTATAGCATCTACTACTGCCGGAATTCTAGTTGATCCACCCACTAATACCACGTCATCAATATCAGACATTGATAATCCTGAATCCTTAAGAGCTGCTCTAGTAGGTCCAAGAGTTAGATCTACAAGGTCTTTTGTAAGTCTCTCAAATCTAGATCTAGTAAGCTCCATTTCAATGTGAAGCGCTTCGGAATCCTTAACTGTTATATACGGTAGATTTATATTTGTATTTTGAGTTGTAGAAAGCTCTTTTTTTGCCTTTTCAGCTGCTTCTTTAAGTCTTTGCATAGCGGCATTATCTTTCTTAAGGTCAACACCGTTTTCTTCTTTGAATTTATCAACTATCCAATCGATTATTTTGTTGTCAAAGTCGTCTCCACCTAGTAAATTGTTACCATTTGTAGCCAGTACTTCAAATACACCATCTCCTATCTCTAGGATACTAACGTCAAATGTTCCACCACCTAGGTCAAATACCAATATTTTTTTATCTTTATTTGATTTATCAAGCCCGTAAGCTAATGATGCTGCAGTAGGCTCGTTTATAATTCTCTTAACTTCAAGACCGGCAATCTTACCTGCGTCTTTTGTTGCTTGTCTCTGTGCATCAGTAAAGTAAGCTGGAACAGTTATTACTGCTTCAGTAACTTTTTCCCCTAAATAGCTCTCAGCGTCAGCTTTTAGTTTACCTAATACTAGCGCTGATATTTCCTGTGGAGTATATTTTTTTCCATCGATCTCTGTAGACCAATCAGACCCCATATGTCTTTTTATCGACATTATCGTTCTATCAGGATTTGTAATAGCCTGTCTCTTAGCAGTCTCTCCAACTAGTCTTTCCCCTTTTTTTGTGAAAGCAACTACGGAAGGAGTTGTTCGATTTCCCTCTGCATTAGCGATAACTTTAGCTTCTCCACCTTCTAAAACTGAAACACATGAATTTGTTGTACCTAAATCAATTCCTATTATTTTACTCATTATTTTCCTCCTACTTTGATACCTTTACCATACTTGGTCGTATCACCTTTTCATTTAATATATATCCTTTTTGTAATTCCTCGAGTATCATACCCTCTTCAACCCCTTCTCTTTCTTCTGTCATTGCAGCAAAGTGCATATTCGGGTCAAATTCTTTATCTTTTGTGTCAATAGTTTTTACACCTTCATTTTCTAAAAGAGAGTTTATCGATTTTTCGATAAGCAGTACTCCAGAATTAAATTCTTTTGTCAATTCTTCGTTCCCCTTTTTCAAAACAGACTCCTTAGCTCTTGAAAAATTATCTAGAACAACCAATAGTTCCTTTATTATCTTTTCATTAGCATAAGAATATATATCCGATTTTTCCTTAGCGGTACGCTTTTTAAAATTCGCAAATTCAGCTAATAATCTCAAATTTTTATCTTCAAGCTCTTTTATTATCTCTTCTTGCGATTTTTTTTTTACTTCAACTTCTTCTTTTTCCTCTTTTTCTTCAATTACTTCCTCAATATCTTCTGATTTTTTATTTTCTTCCAATATTCCCTCCTATAAATGAATCCCTGAAAAGATATCGCTTAGTGCATCTGAGCAGGCTTCAATCACATTTTTAGCCATAAGATAATTCATTCTTATAGGACCTATCATTGCTATGGTTCCCTTAAGCCCCTCTGCATAGTCATAATTCATCTTTACCAGTGAAAATGACTTAAGCGCTTCTTCTTCAATCTCATCAGCGATTTTAATATCAACATTATCATGTTCTGTATCAAGAAGCTCTGCTAATAATTCCTCGTCTTCTAGAAACAGATAGGCATTACCGGCATCTTGAGCACTTTTGAACTCGCCATATTCAATCACGTATTTCATTCCCGATCTCACTATTCTATTTTTATCAAGAATTTTTAATCTATCATTGAGTGCCGGTATAAGATAGTCAATAAAAGAATTTAAATGACTATGTTTTAATTTAATAGACAATAGTTTTTTTACATCAATGTTATCAAGATATGAATCCGAAAATATATCGAGCATATCTTTAGCGATCAAGTCAAGTTCCTCTTGAGATATATCCTTTGATTGAAGCATAACCGTCTTTATATCTTCCGTATCAGTCACTATAATCAAAAGCGTTCTACTACTAGAAACTCTTATTAATTTCATATTAATAAGCTTCTGTTTTGATATTTTAGGAGCAGATATAAATACAGGAAGTTTGACATATTCACTAATTGTGTCTGCTACTTTTTGAAGTAGTTTTTCATTTCTTTCATACTCCGAAGCTAAGAGAGAATCCATACCCTCAATACAGAATTCATCATTTGTATGTTCAAGCACTTCTTCGTCTATATAGTATCTAAGACCCAAAAGAGTTGGAATTCTTCCTGCTGAAATATGTGGCTGAAGTATATATCCATAGTCTACCAAATCACTCATTTCATTCCTTATGGTAGCAGGTGAAATTTCAGCACCAAGTCTCTTTGAAAGAGTTCTACTTCCAACAGGTTGTCCAGTCTTTATGAAGTCGTCTACTATTAACTTAAGTATTCTAATTTGCCTATTAGTTAACATATTTTTCTCCTAAATAGCACTCGCTTTCTTTGAGTGCTATTACTATTATACACAAAAAAAAGAAAAACATAACATTTTTTTTGTTATGTTTTTGTAATAATTTTTGACGTTTTATTTGATAATCAATTTCCTGAGTTCTGTCATCACAAGAGGCACCACAGAAAATCCTAATACAATAAGCCAATTTTCCATGCTCAATAGTACCGTTTTAAACAGCTCTCTTCCCTCTGGAATTAGCACAGTAATAAGAACAAGTAGCGTTGAAATAGTAAATGCTATAAAGAATTTATAATTCTTTAAGAAATTCTTATTGAAAAGTGATCCGATAAATCTCATGTTAACTGAATGGAATAGCTGAGAAAAAGCTATTGTCAAATATGCCATTGTCATTCCTGTACTATGGTCTATTTTAGAACCAATATAAAAAGCTAGGAATGATACTCCACCCATTATAAGTCCTTCAAATATCGTTAAGAAAAGACTTCTCTTTGTTAAAAGCCCTTCTTTTTCTCCCTTAGGACCTCGCTGCATAAGATCTCGTTCTCTAGGTTCCACGCCAATAGCGAGTGCAGGGAACGAATCTGAAACTAGATTTACCCATAAAATTTGTACCGGTATAAGTGGTAAGTCGAAAGTAAGTGCCATAGCGAATACAAGTAAAAGTATTTCGCCAAGATTACAAGATAAAAGATATCTTATCGTTTTTTCTATATTAATAAATATCTTTCTTCCTTCTTCCACAGCTTTAACTATGGTAGAAAATTTATCATCCATAAGAACAAGATCAGAACTATCCCTTGTCACATCCGTACCCGTAATTCCCATAGCAACGCCTATATCAGCATTTTTTAGAGCAGGTGCATCGTTTACTCCGTCTCCCGTCATAGCTACAACATGACCAGCTTCTTTCCATGCATTTACGATTCTTACTTTGTGTTCTGGGTTAACCCTTGCATATACCCTTATACTTTCAAATTCTTCCTTAAATTCTTCGTAAGTCATCTTATCGAGTTCTCTGCCGGTAATAGCTTTGTGGTTATCATCTAATATTCCGAGTTCAGTGGCTACTGACTTAGCTGTTAAAAGATGATCGCCTGTAATCATAATAGTTGTTATTCCCGCATTTTTACAAATTGCGATTGACTCTTTAGCGCTTTCTCTAGGTGGATCTGTAATAGATATAATTCCAAGGAATATTAGACTGTCCTCTGACATATCTTCTATATTGTCAACTGTTTTATATGCAGATGCAAGTACTCTTATTCCCTGACTAGTATATTCGTCATTTTTATTAATGTATTTCTCTTTTATATCTTCGGTTAATTCCTTTGCTTCTCCATTTTCTAAGTAATGTGTAGAAACTGAAATAACTTCATCTATTCCACCCTTAGTGTATTGATAATACTTATTTTGGTGTTCATGAAGAGTAGTCATCATCTTTCTATTTGAATCAAAAGATATTTCCTGAACTCTTTTAAACGTTTCAATTAATTGTTTGTACTCTATTCCCTGCTCTATTCCAAAAGTTACGAAGGAAGCCTCCATAGGTTCCCCTATCACCATATTCGATTTGTTCAAATACGAATCATTACATAACATGAAAGACTGCATAAGAAGCTGTAAATTACCATCTACTGAATACAATTCATTTACTTTCATTTTATTTTCAGTAAGCGTTCCTGTTTTATCAGAACATATTACACTAGCAGAGCCTAGAGTTTCAACTGAAGGGAGCCTTCTAACAATAGCGTTTTCCTTTGAAAGCTTTAACACGCCAACCGAAAGTATTATCGTCACAATAGCGGAAAGTCCTTCAGGAATGGCCGCAACAGCCATACTCACTGATATAAAAAACATTTCCTCTATACTCTTATTATTAAGAACACCCATTACAAATATTCCAATTGCTATTAAGACAACTATAGTAGCTAGTATTATACCAACTTTATTTAGCTTATTTTGTAGAGGAGTAGTCGAATCATCTTTTTCAGATATAAGAAATGCAATTTTACCTATTTCAGTTTTCATACCTGTTGAAATTACAATAAACTCTGCTCTACCGTTTGTTACAATAGTAGAAGAATAAAGCATATTTATTCTATCGCCAAGAGGAAGATTTTCGTCCGTTTCAAAAGATGCGTCTTTCTCAACCGGATTTGATTCTCCTGTGAGAGCGGATTCATCTACAAAAAGGTTTACAGATTCTATCAGTCTTCCATCAGCTGGAATAATGTCACCAGTTTTTACAATAACAATATCCCCTGGAACTAAGTCTCTAGCTCTTACAATTTTCTCTTCTCCATCTCTTCTTACCAATGTTATCGAAGGAGACATTTTCTTTAAAGCGTTAAGAGAATTTTGTGATTTAATGTACTGAACTGTTCCTATTGTAGAATTTACTATGACAATAAAAAGGATTATATACGCATCCGTTCTATTACCAAGCGAAAATGATATAATCGCTGCCAATATTAGTATCGCAACAAGAACATCTTTTAATGTTCTAAAAAATACTACAAATATTGACTCCTTATCGTATGAATCTAATACATTCTCTCCGTATATTTCAAGATTTTCTTTGACTTTTTCTGATGTAAGACCATCTCTATTTGTGCTGAAGCCTTCAAATCTCTCTGCTAGAGTTTTCTTATACATCATTCCTCCTTTATCAGCTTGTATAAACTGTATAATACCATTAATCAGAAAAATATTAAAGCTTTTAAAGTAGCTCTACCAACAATTTATTCATTATATGAAATCCTTCTTTACTCAAGCTTAAATTATTATTTCGTTTTATAAGTAGTCCCAAATCTAAATACTTATCTATAACATCAATTTGCTTAACAGATAGAGACTCGTAGATATCTTTGAGATTAAATCCTTCTGTCAACCTTAATCCAAGCATAATTTTCTCAAAAACCAAATCAGACTCAGACAAAGGTGTTTCATTTCTCAAATACTCGCCTTTTAAATACTTATTAAAACTCTTTGTATTCTCGTATCTTACCATATTTAAATATCCATGTGCGGATAAACCAGCACCAATATACTCACCAAACTTCCAATAATTAATATTGTGTTTTGACTCATACCCTTTAAATGAAAAATTGGATATTTCATACCTAGTATACCCATTTAATTCAAGTTCATTATATATAATATCAAAATCCCTTATATATATATCATCTTCAACCGCACTCAAATATTCATTTATTTTTAAATTATCCACGAGTTCTAAAGGATACAGCGATATATGTTCTGGCTTTAGCGATATAACTTCTCTAAGTGTATCTATAATCTGATATTCTTCTTTTATAGCATATATAAGATCAATACTTACATTATTAAAATTATATTTGCGAACCAATTCATATGAATCAATCGCTGTCTTTCTGTTATGAACTCTCCCAAAAACTTTCAATATACTGTCATCTAGCGACTGGAAACCGATGCTTATTCTATTCACCCCATACTTCTTTAATATTTTTAATTTAGAAGCTTCAATGCTCTCAGGATTCATCTCAAAGGTAAACTCAGTATCGTTTTCTACATATTCAACAAGTCTACTGAGTAAGGTTTCCAAATTCTTTTCACTGAGAACGGAAGGTGTTCCACCTCCTATATACAGAGTACTCAGCTTCCTGTTGGAAAGAATATTTTTGTATGAGCTAATTTCTTTTATTAAAGACTTGATATACTTATCAGATAATTCACTATCGTAGTCTATATGAAAAAAGTCACAGTAATTACATCTTTTTCTACAAAAAGGGATGTGTATATATAATGAAATGTTATTATTCATCGTCAAATTTAAGCACACTCAAAAATGCCTTCTGAGGGACTTCAACATTTCCAAACTGTCTCATCCTCTTCTTACCCTCTTTTTGCTTTTCGAGTAGTTTTTTCTTTCTCGTTATATCCCCGCCATAACATTTAGAAAGAACGTCTTTCCTGAGTGCTTTTACCGTCTCTCTGGCGATAATACTATTGCCAATTGCTGCCTGAATCGGTATTGCAAATTGCTGTCTCGGAATCTCATTTTTTAGTTTTTTTACAATTGCTCTTCCGCGATGAGTTGCCTTCGTTCTATGAACGATTAAACTGAACGCATCTATAGACTCCTTATTGATAAGAATATCGAGTTTTACTAAATCGCTTTTAACATATTCTTTGAAGTCGTAATCAAAAGATCCGTAACCTTTTGTCTTGGATTTTAGTGCATCGAAAAAATCATATATTATTTCATTTAAAGGAAGCTCGTACTCAAGCTTGACTCTACTCTCATCAATATAACTCATATGCTTAAATATTCCTCTTTTCGATTGACACAGCTCCATAACATTTCCCACAAAGTTCTTAGGTACAAATATTTTTGCATCAACAAAGGGTTCAAGAAAATCCCTTATTGAAGTCACAGGAGGAAGATTTGTAGGATTCTGAACAAACGAAGTAGTTCCATCTGTCTTAATTATCTTGTATACAACACTAGGCGCTGTCGCTATCAAATCCAAATCAAATTCTCTATCAAGTCTCTCCTGTATTATTTCAAGGTGAAGAAGTCCTAAAAATCCACATCGATATCCAAAACCAAGTGCAACACTAGTCTCTGGTTCAAAGACCAAAGCTGCATCATTGAGTTGCAACTTTTCTAAAGCGTCTTTGATATCCTCATAGTTTTCACCTTCAGCAGGATATAGTCCACAGTAAACCATCGGAAGTACCTTCTTATATCCCGGAAGCGCTTCTTTAACTGGATTTTTTTCAAGAGTAATCGTATCACCAACTTGAACATCCCTCACTGCCTTAATACTGGCACAAAGATAACCCACATCACCAGCCATCAGTTTATCAACTGTTTTCATTTCAGGTTTAAATATTCCCACTTCAACGACCTCAAACTTTTTATTATTAGAGACCAGTCTTATTATATCTCCTTTTTTTACGCACCCATCAAAGATTCTTATCATTGGAATAGCACCTTTATAAGAATCATAAAATGAATCAAAAACAAGTGCCTTAAGCGGAGCTCTCTCATCTCCTTCAGGTGGAGGAACATCTCTCACTATTGCCTCAAATACATCTTCTATGTTAAGCCCTGTCTTAGCACTTATAAGGGGTGAATCTTCAGCATAAATTCCTATTATGTCTTCAATTTCTTTTCTCACTTCATCCACTCTAGCAGATGGGAGATCAATCTTGTTTAAAACCGGTATTATCTCAAGTCCTTCTTCATCTGCCAAATAAGTATTTGCTATTGTCTGAGCTTCAACTCCCTGAGAGGCATCTACAACTAAAATAGCGCCTTCACATGCAGCGAGCGACCTGGAAACCTCATATGTGAAGTCTACATGACCTGGAGTATCTATAAGATTAAAAAAATATTCTTCTCCATCCTTAGATACATATCTAATTCGACTAGTTTGAAGCTTTATCGTTATCCCTCTCTCTCGTTCAAGTTCCATGTTGTCGAGAAGTTGGGATTTCATCTCTCTTTCAGTTATTGCACCAGTATATTCGATAAACCTGTCTGCTAACGTGCTCTTGCCGTGATCTATATGTGCAATTATTGAGAAATTTCTAATTTTTTTCATTCTATTATTCAATCTATTACCTCTAATGAAATATATTTCTGGAAAATTATAACATAAAAAATATATATAATAAAGAAAAGTGTTGCAATGTTATGGCAATCATGATATCATACATCTGTTATAGATTTTTAGAAGGAGGTGAACAAATGGCAAATATTAAGTCAGCAAAAAAGCGCATACTAGTAACTGAAAAGAAAACAGCAAGGAATAAAAATTTCAGAACAAAAATGAAAACATATCTAAAAAAATTCTCTGAAGCAGAAGAAGCAGGAGATTTAGAAAAAGCTGAAATTGCTTTTGATGAAGCGCAAAAAATTGTCAGAAAAACTGCTTCTAAAGGCATAATTCACAAGAAAAATGCAGACAGAAAAGTTTCAAGGATGAAAAAAAGATTAAGCAAAATGGCTCATTAGAGTCATTTTTTTTGCGTCAACTTTAGTAGCAACTCATCTATTTTCTGCTTAGAACTTGCATATCCCGTCGTTCTCAGTTCATGTTGAGTGCTAAGACAGAGTTCCAAACTCTCAATCAAAACACTTTTCTTTATTTTCATTGAATTATTTGTTACCTTTCTGAGTATGTAGTCACTCTTTATTGAAAGCATTTTTCTTCTGACTTCCATAGGCTGAGTTGTCTCTGCCATGACTCTAGCTAAAAGCAAATGCGTATAATTTCTAGCGAGCATAGTAATTAACACATTAAGATCTCCACCGGATAGAATATAATCATTGTATAGTTCGAACGCTTTTTCAGAATTATCTGACGAAATACTTTCTATAATATTAAATATATTGTCTTCATGAAAATCACTTAAGTGTTTTCTGATAATTTCTTCGGTTATTTTCACTTCTTCAGTAGATAAGATTTTCTTTATCTCCATAAGAATTGAATATAGTGTGGTACTGGAGCCGTAATCGAAATATCTAGTATTATCTATTAAATAATTTATTGCTCTATATCCTATATTTTTAGAATTCTTTTGAAATTCTCTCGCTATCCATTTCTGAAGCTGATCTCTATTTACAGACTCAACTTCAACAAAGTCCAATATTTTTTTTAGTTTGTTAAAAGATCCATCTTTTTTTGATGCTATAAAAACAGCATTTACATCTCTGATAGAATCATCTTTCAACATTTTCTCAAAGTTCTTATCAATATTGAGCTTTTGAGCATCGTTTATAACTAATAGTTTCTTATTTGAAAAAAATCCCATTGTATATATATGAGAATAGAGTTCTGAATAGTTAGTTTCATCCGCTTTCATATGAATTTTTTCACACAAATCGCCAGACTCAAGTAGTTTTTTATACAATCTATCTATCAGTCTATCGGTTAAATACTCTTCTCTTCCATATATAAGTAAAAAAGGTCTATTTTTCCCGCTATCTATTTGATTTACTATTTCAATATATTTCATTAATAACCCCTTCTATCAGATACTATAATATAATAATTTTCAAAAAATTTCCATCAATAATTGTAAACTCTACCATATATAAATTTAAAAGATCCTGAGTACTTTGTTATAAATGTTTCTATTGATTTTTCATTTAAGAAATCAATAACTTCTCTGTGCGGATGTGAATAGTTATTGTTACCACAGCTTATAACACTTATCTCCGGACTAATTTTTATTATCTTTTCCTTGTTAAGAGAAAGTTTGGAACCATGATGAGGAAACTTCAGAATATCTACATCTTCAAGAAGAATCTTATCCATTACTGATGAATCAATATCACCAGTATACAGAACTTTAAATCCATATGCCTCTAAATAGAAAACCAGAGAGTCATTATTTTTACTTCTTGTTATTCTGTCTGGTGAAATAATTCGTATGCTTACATCATCGATATTTATAACATCTCCTTTTGACAATTGAATACTATCTCTTATACTGTAAGATTTAGGAGTATAAAGCTTTCTGTACTTTAAATCTTCTATCAATCCACAGTGATCATCATCAAGATGGGAAATAAATACTGCATCAAAGTAATCAATCCCTAAATAATCAAACATCTTAATGGTACTTTTTCTGTTTCCCGTATCAATTAATATTTTTTTATTATGTTCTGTAATTATTACCGAACAATCCCCCTGCCCCACGTCTATAAAGTGTATTCCCTTTCTAAAATAGGAATGTTCGAGTCTAACAATAATACTGAATATAATAATAAATAGTACTATTAAGTACTTATTGAGAAATAAAAGGTGAAACTTTTTATTTTCTTTTGATATCTGATACAAAATCACCATACAATAAAAGATGGATATACTAAACCAGTAAAATGGAGTCACTTTAATTGCTAGAGTAAATCTATCAATATACTTTAACACCGAAATAAGTCCGTAGAAAAAATTAGAAATAATTACTATTAACGGAGTAAATACATAACTTATCATTATAAATGGAAGAATATATCTCATTGACATAGTAACTATTATGTTGACCAAAAGATATACAGGAGATATGTATGGATAAAATAATAGTTGTATCGGCATAAGAATGAGGAACAGCTTAAATATTGAAAAGTTTTTTGAAATAGTAAGAGAGCCATACGCAAGTGTGCCGAGTATAAAGGAAAAGGAGGTTGCGTTGTATGGATTTATTATTAGAAGTACTATAGAAATAATACTCAACTTTTCAATGGGATCTATTTTTATTTTTAAAAATACGATAGCCTCTGAAAATATAAACATTAGTATGGCTCTCATCGTACTAACATGAAAATTACCTTGATACAGCAAGAAAGACAGTAATGCGAGTATTAATGAATCTCTTATAAGTCTAGGTATTCTAATTTTTTTTAAAACGCTATTTATACTTTTTACATAGATGCTGATATGTAATCCACTGACAACGAAAAGATGAAGAAGTGAGAATCTTTTAAATAAGTCCTTATCTCCCCTATCAATATCTTTAGAGCCAAATAATAGAGAATAAACCAAACCGGAATATCTTCCATACTTGCTAAGTCTTGAAGTTGAGAATTCTCTAAATTTTTCTCTGAAACTTTTATCAAATTCATTGATAAGCTCAGGACTATCTAATAAAATCTCCCCTCTAAAAAATTTACTTTTATAGTAATCATTTTTAGAAAAACCGTAAATTTCTCTCCTTTTGTCAAACGGGACTATTTTGTATTTTGATTCATACTCTCCAATTTTTAAGTTTCTATCTCTTAACAAAAATTTTCCCTCGTTAGTAATCGCAAATTTATTATTCCCATTTTCATATACTCTAACAGAACCAACAGTACTAAACGATAAATCATTCAAGTATAAAAACATGTATATATTTGCGAAAAGCAAAAGAAGAATAAATACTTTTCTATCCATAATTAATATATAGATCAAAAAAATAGGAATGAGCATAAAACTCATTCCACACAATATAAAAATATAAGAAATCCATAGGCTAACAGCCAAGATTAAAAATTTTCTCTTTTTTATATACATATCTTTATCTTACTCTATTTCCAATATCTCCAATTTTTGTGCTTCATCAGTAAGATAAGTATAATAAAATTTATTTTGAAAACCTAGACTCGAAACAACTTCTCCCTTCAAGGAATATTCACTTGCAGAAGTTCCTTCAATAACACTTAGTTCGCTCCCTTTCACAATGTAAAATTTATCATTGTCGATAGAAATTTGATCAAAAGGAATTTCATAATATTTAAAAGAGTCATCTCCTTTGGTATAGTAAAAACCAGAAGCGAATTGAATTATTGTGTACCCATCTTGCTCAAATGTCTTAATGTAGTCTGTCTGAGGTTTCAAATCAACACTGCTTATTTCAAGTGAGTCTAAATTCAAAAAGTTTAAGCTCAAAATATCGCCTTTAGCTGTATAGTAGTATAGCTTATCGTTAAAACCTAATTCAGGCTTAGTAACAAGTGCAACTCCCTCTTTTGTAAGCTTAAAGTCTACTATTTGATCAGCGTCAAAGTCATAAGAAACTAGGAAGTTTTCTTTGTTATTATTTTCCATTAATAGAAAATTATTCTGTTTATATCCTCTATATGCTACGCTGTTAATCGTAGTTTTCTTAACTTTTTCCTTACTGTCATATACCGTTGTTGTATTATTTTGCCTATCTGCAATCGCGTAGTAACTACCTCCTTTAAGGAGAAATAAACCATCGATAGACACATGCTGATTTTCTTCTAAGTCCTCTTTTTTAAACAATTCGGTATATTTGGAATTTTGTATATCATAATATCCAAAGGAATTTGCAACTTCAAGAATTATATAATTTCCTCTTCTTTGAAGCTCATCTACTCCTTTTAAAATCATTTCTTCTTTTCCAGCATTATTTAATTGCAAATTTCCATCTTTTAAATATATATATTTATTATCCTCTGAATAAATCTTACCGGTTGGATTATCTGCAACCTCAAAACCTTTGGAGTCGGAATCTATTTTTAGAACTTCTCCGTTTACGACATATACATTATTTTCATCGTGAACAAGTTGTACTTCTTGTGTTTTTTCAAAAGTAAAAGCATCACCATCAGTTTTTACCACTTTTTTATCACCGTCTGTTTTTTTGTTTACAATTGAATTGTCTGCTTCACTAGAAGTATTAAGTATTGAAACCACTAGTACTAAAACAACTACTAAAACCAAAAAAACACTTGCCAGCGTGATTATATTTTTTCTTTCCAAAATAGCTCCTTATTAAGCCGATTTTACTTTTTCTACTAATTGAGAAAAAGCATTAGGATCGTTAACAGCCATCTCAGCAAGCATTTTTCTGTTAATATTTATATTATTAAGCTTAAGCGCATGCATTAATTTACTGTAAGACATTCCATTAATTCTAGCAGCGGCATTTATTCTTGTAATCCACAATTTTCTAAAATCTCTTCTTCTAAGTTTTCTTCCTATAAATTGAGCTCTTAAAGATCTCATAACAGCAGGATTTGCGGCTCTGAAAACTTTACTTTTTTGGCCATAAAAACCTTTTGCTAATTTTAATATTTTTTTGTGCTTTTTCTTTGCATTAACAGCACCTTTTATTCTCGCCATAATAGCCTCCTATTTAATACGGAATACCGTCTTTTATTCTCTTCATATCTCCACTACTTGCAAGCGCTGATTTTCTAAGTTGTCTTTTTCTTTTAGCGCTCATTTTACCAAGCTTATGTCTCATATTTTGTTGTTTTCTTTTTAATTTTCCTGAAGCTGTTTTACTAAATCTCTTAGCAATTGCGCTTCTTGTCTTCATCTTCGGCATAACTTCCCCCTTTATTTTTTCACAGGACTAAAAAATGCATTTAAGCTTCTACCTTCAAGCTTAGGCCTTTTTTCGAGTACTCCGTGATCTTTTATCATTTCACTAAATTGATCGACAACTTCAAAGCCCTGTTCTCTACGGCTCATCTGTCGTCCTTTATATCTTAGCGACACTTTTAATCGATCGCCATTTTGAAGAAATTTAATAGCATGATTTGCCTTAGTGGTCATGTCATGAATGTCTATATTGACACTAAGTCTAATCTCTTTAACCTGAATTGTCTTTTGTTTTTTTCTTGCTTCCTTTTCTTGTTTTGCCTGCTCGTACTTATACTTTCCGTAGTCCATTATTTTGCAAACAGGTGGTTTGGCACCAGGTGCAACTTTAACCAAGTCAAGTTCGTGCATTCTAGCTTTTTCAAGAGCTTCATCTCTAGTTACGATACCAATCTGATTTCCTTGCGGACCAATTAAACGCAATTCGGCATCTCTTATTTCTTCATTGATCTCAGTCTTTTTGATATTATTCACCTCCATTAAAAAATGCGGACACAAAAGCCCGCAGCGATAACACAATATTAACCCATAACTTAAGCTATAAGGTGAGAAAGCGGACTTTCTTCTTTCCAACGACTATACTAACAACAATATACACATTTGTCAAGAATAAAAGTTTTTCTTACAGTATTTTGCGAAGTAGTCTATCGAGGTATTTTATTGCGAGTCTTAAGTCGTGAATACTTTCAATCACGCAAAACTGTTGCGACAAAATTATCGATTATTTTATTAACTAAATCTGGTTTATCTGTATTGGAATTATGACCTGCATCTTTGATCCATTTTATAGGTAATCCAGTTTTTTTATGCCATGCTTTATTATATCTAAGAACTGAGCCAGCCTTGTCTTTCTCTCCACAAATAAGCAGTGCTGGGCATTTGATTTCATATGGAAGATTTGCTTCTATGGCATCTGCAAGTATTCTAAATCCATGCCCCGCAATCTTAGCATATCTTTGTTTTTGGTTATTGTAAACAGTCATCATTTTTTCCATTAATTCTCTACCATATTCAGATTCAGCTACACTTTTAACGCCTGATTTTACTAATAATTTCCATGGATAGCATCGATACATCAGTTCCGTTCTTTTTAATAAGAAAATTTCAATAGAATTCATATAGCTTCGTTGAAGGGGCGCCGAATCAATCGAAATAAATCCTTTTAACTTATTTGGAAATAACTGAGAATACATTTGGCCTACATATCCGCCCATAGATTGTCCGATAATGATAGGCTTATCAATATTTTCTTGCACAAAAATTTCGTTCAACCAGATCGCTTTGTCTTTCAATGAAAATGAAAAGTCAAATGGCCACGAGGATGCATGTGCTGGGGGATCCCAAACAAACACATTATACTTTTCTTTGAAATATTCAATTTGTTTTTCAAATAATCTATGATCTGCTGTTAGTCCAGGTAAAAAGATTAGAGTTGGTGTTGAACTGTCTGAAGTCTTATTTATCCAGTAGTGGATTGTGCCACATTTGGTCTGATATGTTTTCTCTAGCATAATAAGATCTCCTTAAAATTTTATATCTTATCAGTAATAATAAAGCTCTGAAAAATAATGTTTTCAGAGCTTTTTCTAATTGTAAATTATAAAGCAAGTGCTCCAATTGGATCCCAAGGGGCAAGTTCTACAAGTTCTCCATCCAGTTTTTCTCTCCACTCCTGTGGAAGATAACTCTTATCTACCATTATCTGATAAACAAATGTGTCGAACCACTCATCGCTCATTGAG
>PDWI01001187.1_pt1 | contig 41864 bp, 44 predicted proteins | sample 1430891 | NCBI WGS metagenome assembly PDWI01 (sample SAMN01162508, study PRJNA174530) | Oral metagenome, whole genome shotgun sequencing project. | biome: Marine environment; feature: Marine mammal; material: Swab sample of the gingival sulcus; isolation source: swab sample of gingival sulcus... | reverse complement strand
TCTGCGAGCAATGATGCAAGGGTTTCATCGTCCCAGAGAAAATTGGGCCAGTCTTTCTTTTCATGAATCCACATAGATTATCTCCGCACTATTTTCGGACAATTCTATCAAGAACAACTTTTTGGGGCAATAAAAACCGCAGATAATAATGCGAATATTGATATTAACCACCGCAAATATATTACTCTTTGCTGGTTATGGACTTTTTAAAAACGACCACCTCCTCAACCATCACTGATGAACTTTACCCGCTACATTGACACTTTTTCTCAAAGTTTTAGCAAACAGATGAGCGTAATGTTTTGTCATCCAGGGTAATTTATGAGTCAGCAATTTCTGTAAAATATAGAGATCAACTTTTTCTGATAAAGCTATATAAGTTGCAAAAGTGTGACGCAAATCAAGCTAACCTAAAAAGGCATATCATTCATTCCACTTTTTGTGTTCCTATTCCTTCCCCAAGAAACCTATCTTATCAATCGCTGTCAACTTATGGTCGTGAAGTAAATGGGTATATCGTTGAACCATTTGTAAGGTTCTATGGCCTAAAATATCAGCAAGAGTCCGAATATCAACACCCGCCATTATCAAATAACTTGCTGCTGTATGCCTTAGATCATGCATGTGAATATCAGGTAAGCCAGCTCGCTTCTTAGCATAGTTAAAAGCTTCACGAAATCTTATGCCAGGTCGTGCTTGGACACGTTCTGTATTCAACTGATTCTCTTTCAAAAAAACCAAGTCATTCTCATCAGTCTCTTTTCCAGAGTTTTTCTTTAGTTTTGAAAGTTCTTTTGCTAACTCCTTAGTTAACGGTACCCAACGACAGTCTGTATTTTTTGTGTCATACAAAAAAATAACCCTTTTCTCAAAACTGATTTGGTTCCAACGCAGCCCCGCAGCTTCTGATGACCGCATCCCTGTATGTAACAAGGTAAGGATATAGGCATACAAAGTCTCATTTCGTGATTTACGGCAGGAATTCAATAATTTTGTTGCTTCATCTTCAGTTAAAAAACGAGTTCTCCCTTTGGGAGGAGCAGGTCTTTCTATACTATCAACCGGATTCTCAACAGGTATACCCCACTCTTTACGGGCTTTAGTGAACAAGTGCGACAACAAAGCCAACTCCTGCCGTACCGAATATGCCGAAACAATTTGCATTCTTTTATCTCGATAATCAGCAACAGTGGCTGCAGAAATAGTCCCCAGAGAGGTGTCTCGTCCAATATGCTCCAGCAACCGTTTAGCCGATGCTTTTTCTCTCATATGTGTAGTAACGGCTTTTTTACTTGATATATTAGATAGATACTTATCAATAGCGTCCTTAAATGAGATTTTCAATGCTAGTCGGAGGTCTTTATATTTTTTTGCCTTGATAATCTCCGTAGTTTTTGCCGCCCACGCCAAAGCCGCTCCTCTGGTATCAAACGTCCTGTTCACAGAGGGATGGCCCTTCACACGAACAGTGGCAGTGTAACTCCAACCATTTTTGCTTTTACGCTTTAATATCCGTGCCATCTATATCTGCTCTTCTTTGCTTTTTTGTTCCATTTTTGTTCCACTTTTTTGGAAAAAGATAACATAAGATAGCAATACAAGGCAAGAGGCACGAACTGAGTTACCCAAAACAAAAAAGCCGAAAACCCAATAAAAACTAGGGCTTCGGCTTGATATTCGATGGTGCCGGAGGTCGGAATCGAACCGACACGGGGTCGCCCCCGCTGGATTTTGAGTCCAGTGCGTCTACCAGTTTCACCACTCCGGCGCAAAAACACCTTATACCGTACTCTTCGTTTTTTCGTCAAGTGTAAAGCGAAATTTACGAAGAGGCGGGAATTATCAGATCAGAGGCTGCAACCAAAATTCATACGAACGATGTTCTAGAGATCATCTACCAGGATGCTGCTTTTGGCATAGGCGGTGCTTCTCGCCTCAAAGAAGTCTGTCTTGATAAGGTTTGCATTGCTGTACTGGCTGACCCAGCGCATACTTTCAGGTTCTTCGGTATGGCCATCGTATATGCCTGCAAAACCAAGATTTTCACATCGCAGATTGCCCAGGTACATAATATAATCGCTGACCATACCCTCCGTAAGCCCATCGATATCGTTTCCTATCACATACTGTCCCCAGCGAATCTCCTGCTCACAGCCCTCTCGTATCATCCCCCTGTAGATATCTATCTTTTCCGGGGTAAACATCTCCGGCTCTTCCTTTTTAAGTTCGAGCAGTATGTTCTTGAATAACCAGAGATGGGTATTCTCATCCCGGTTGATATATCTGATTTCCTGGGCAGAGCCGGGCATCTTCTGATTACGCCCCAGGTTATAAAAGAACATGAAGCCGCTGTAAAAATAGATCCCTTCAAGGATATAGTTGGCAACACAGGTCCTGACAAAGGTAAACATATCCTTTTTTTCCTGGAACTCGTTGTAGAGGTTGCCGATATATGTATTCCTGGCCAGCAGCATCTCATCGTTCTTCCATTGATACAAGACCTCGTTTCTCTCCTGGGGTTCACAGATCGTATCCAGCATATAGCTGTAACTCTGACTATGTATCGCCTCCTGAAAGGACTGGATCGTCAGACATAAATTGATCTCGTTTGCGGTGATATAGGCCCCCACCTCCGGCAGGTTGGCGGTCTGAATACTGTCGAGAAACACCAGAAATGACAGGATCTTGTCGTATGCTTTCCGCTCTTGCGGGCTCAGATTCGGATAGTCTTTTTTATCGGTGCCCAGATTGATCTCTTCAGGTATCCAGAAATTGTTCATCGCCTGTCGATACCAGTCACTGACCCAGGGGTACTTCATATTATTGAAGTCATTGAGATTGGTGGTATCACCATTGACCATCCTTCTTTCTTTGATCTCTATACTTCCCTCGGGATTAAACAAGGGCTTTTTCTTCACATAATCCATAGATCTTCTTCCTGTTCTCTATTCAGCACAACCATCGATTGATACATTTAAAAAGAGCGTCTATCAGCTTGAGCAGCTCTCACACTCTTCTACCTCCAGACTCTTTGAGCGTATGTAATAGACAGTCTTCACCCCTCTCTCCCAGGCAAGCAGATAGAGGTTTAATACCCCCCTGAAGGTGTAATCGTGGGTTATATAGAGGTTCATGCTCTGCGCCTGATCTATATGCCTGCTTCTGACCCCGGCGGCCTTTACCGACCACTCTTGCTCGATAAGATGCGCATTCTTATAGTACCAGATCGTTTCCCCAGACAGCTCCGGTGCCACTCTTGGCAGCGTGCCGTTCTTTTTCTCTTCGAGGAAGTATCTGTTCATAATCGGGTCAACGCCGGCCGTCGTCGCCCCGATGATGCTGGTACTGCTTGTCGGCGCAATCGCCATGAGATAGCCGTTTCTGAGACCATGTTTTGCAATCTCTTCCCTGAGCGCCTGCCAGCGCTCGCTCTCATAGCCCCGCTTGGTAAAATAGGCGCCACTTTGCCACTCACTTCCCGGAAAATATTCATAACTACCCTTTTCAGCGGCAATATTCTTACTGGCCTTGATGGCAGAGAAATTGATCCTCTCAAAAAGAGTATCGACAAAGCTGAGATGTTCATCCGACTCCCAGGGAATCCGGTTCTTTGCCAGCATATGATGATAACCGCTTATCCCCAGACCAATGGGCCGATACTTCTCGTTGTTAATCTTGGCATAGGGCAGCGGGAAATAGTTGAGATCGATAACGTTATCCAACGCCCGTACCGCCGATTCGGTAATCTCTTCGAGTTCTCCTTCTTCTGAGAGATCAATATTGCCCAAAGAGAGGCTCGCCAGATTGCAGACCACAAACTCCCCGGGCCGGGTAACGGTGACCACCACCTTTTCACCATCGATCTCTTCGATGGTCTGACGGACGGTCTCGATGGCAGCCATGTTCTGCGCGATCTCCGTGCAGAGATTACTGCAATAGATGATGCCCTTGTGCGAGTTGGGGTTCATCTCGTTTACCTTGTCCCGATTAAAGGTAAAGGGTGTTCCGGTCTCCACTCCGCTTTTGATGATCAGCCTGAGCATATCCTTTACGGAAATGGTTCTTTTACTGATCCTGTTGTCATTGACACAGTCCAGATACCGCTCTTCCCACTCGCGGCCGAACGAATCCTCCAGACAATATCCTTTGACCTTTTCAATCTCATGCGGACACATCAGATACCAGTCACCGTCTATCTCCTCCTTGGCCTTTTTCCAGAACAGATCGGGATAGCAGATGGCCGGAAAGACATCGTGGGCCTTCATCCTGTCATCACCATTATTGGTTCGCAAGCCGAGAAACTCGGGGATATCCTTATGCCAGGCATCCAGATATACCGCTACGGCCCCCTGCCTCACCCCCAGTTGATCGACAGCAACGGCGGTATCGTTTGCCAGTCTGATCCATCTGATGACCCCGCCGGCAGCCCCTTTAAAGCCTCTGATATCACTGCCCGAAGAGCGGACCTTGCCAAAATAGAGCCCCATTCCGCCGCCAAACTTGCTTACCTGGGCAAAGTTATCGATCGAGCGGTAGATGCCCTCCAGGCTGTCTGGAACGGTATCGATAAAGCAGGATGACAGCTGAAAATAGGGTTTACGCGCATTGGCCAGGGTGGGCGTTGCCATGGTGACCTTCAGGGTACTGAGCATATCATAAAAACGCCGTACCCATTGCAGCCGATCTTTACCCTCTTTCATTGCCAGATGCATGGCGATGCCCAGAAACATCTCCTGAGGCTCTTCCAGAGGCTGGTTGCTGTGGCTTCTGATCACATACCTGCTGAGCAGCAGATCGAGGCCCGAGTAGTTGAGCAACTGGTCTCTTTTTTCATCGATAAAGCGCTCGCACTCGTCGATCTCTTCTTTTGAGTATGCCTCGAGTATATACGTGCCATACAGACCTTCGGCTGTCAGCCACTTCAGCTTGCTGTACAACGAGGTGATCTGGAACTGATCCAGCTGAACCTTGACTCTCTTTTTGAATCTGAGTTTCAAGATTCGGGCCGCGACATACTCCCATTTCGGTGCTTCCTGGGTCGTCAACTCGACTGCGGCCTTGACCAGAATGGAGAGCCTCTCGTTCAAATCCATCCCTGACTTGTAGAAGGTAATAAATTTGGAGGTAAGAAAGTTTATGTAGTAGACCTCATCGGTAAACTCGCGCTGAATGTCCTTTAAGATGCCATCCAGTTCTGAGAGATCCGGAAAGTAATTGGTGATAAGCTGCCTGGCACGCCTGCTTTTGCTGCGCTCGTTTCTGTAGATGATATAGCTCTTTAATACCTCGTAATGGTTGAGCTCGGTCAAGGCCCTTTCCACCTGGTCCTGGATGTCTTCCACCTGAACCATGCCATCCATTGCCGAACCCAGATTCAACAGGGATTCCACCTTGGTGGTAATCTCGTTCATCTGCGCCTGGTCACAACTTTTGTCGACGCTTTGAAATGCCTGCCGTACGGCGTTTTCAATCTTGCTGATATCGTATTCTTCGAGATTGCCATCCCTCTTTCGTATCTTCATTCCCCGTCTCCATCTGTTACTTTTCCTCTTCTTGTTTTCTGGAAAAGTACGTTGGTTGTATATGAATCTATATAATTTGGGTATGTGTAACAGTTACAACAAAAAACCTGGCGAGATCAGTAGCACCAGATTGTATAAAGCAGAGCGCGACAAACAGCCGCAGGACCAAGCAACACAAGGAAATGTGTTAACCAGGTGACAAGCTACCATATAGAGTGTCTTATGAAAACAACAAAAACAAAAAAATTGTCTCGAACCCACCTTGGTCAAATGCAGGGGCTCGAAAATAACAGAGAGCACAAAAAGAGTCCACCCTGCTTTGATAAAGAAAAGGTAAACGACAGAAAAAACAACAAAACTATTTAAAAAATATTGAAAAAATATTTTCAAAAGTAGTGCAAATTAAAGTGAGAATTTTCATTCCGCCCAAACCACCAGTAAAAACGCTCCGAACCTCAGCCGCCTGCAACGAAAACAGGAGCTGTTCTGTACACGACCGTTCAAAATTGGTAGACTTGTCCGAACACCATAACTCGAAACGTGCAGAATGAGCCTTGTTCAACCGTCTTCGATACAGTTTTCTGCACCTCTTAACTTTGTCAGGAAAATCACCCCATCAAAGATCAGCCGCCCTCTACAACAATGAAAATCATTGAGCAAAGAACACTAGGTAAGGCAACCCTCTTTTTTCTGCTCTGGCTGGTTTTTGCCGCAGGAAACTCTCTTTTGCCGGTGGGCCTGGCGGATGTCCCCGCCTGGCTGGCAACCAGGACAGGTTTCTTCGTCCTTGGCTATATCATGGCTGCGCTCTTTTTTTCCCGATCATTGGCTCTGCTTGCCCTTACGCATATTACAGTGATCAGACTTGGCCTTATCGTCTGTTCCCTGCTCTTATTCCTCTGTTATCTCGGTCAGCCGTACTCGGGAAAGACTCTCTCTTTTGCCCTCGTGCAAAGCCTTATTCTCATTTCAGGTGCCGCCCTTCTCGGCACGGCCTTGTCATCGGCCGTTCGACGACCCGGCGAGCTTTTCCCGCTGGCTCTGACGGCTGCGGCTGCTGATGTGATCAGTGTCCTCAGAGGCCCAACACGGGTTATCGGTGAGCAACTCACCCTGTATTATGGTGGAGATATGCAGGGGCCGGTACCATTCGTTGATCTCTTTCTCTGCAAGATAGGGACCTTGGAAGGGAGCATCCAGCCCCTTTTTGGCGTTTCCGACTGGATCCTTATCGTTTTGTTATCAACCGCCGTTCTACGGCTTGAACAACAAGGGCTGCTGGCTGCTCAACTGCCACAGAAAAATTGTGCAGCCAGATCAACCTTTTTTGTCTGCGGACTTGGGCTCTGCACGGCTCTCCTCTGTGCATTGATCTTAAACACCTACATTCCTGCACTTTTTTTTATCTCTCTTTTCTATATTGCCTTTCTTTTTATCTGCTGTAATTTGCGGCAGGCTCTGAGTATCCGGGATATGGCGTACTCGCTGATATTCCCGCTGCTTGTTGGTGGTTCTATTTTCATAATTGCCGTCTGAATTTTTGGAGATCGAGATATGTACAATCGAATCAGACGACAGGACACAACGCGCCAGAACGGATGAGAAATCTGTCCTCAAAGAGGTACAACGTGAAGGACGAAACCACAAAACAGAAACTTTTTGAACGTTCAACACTGCTGGTAACCACTGTGACCTCGTTTATGGCACCTTTTCTGTTTTCCTCGGTCAACGTTGCGATGCCCGCCATTCAGAAAAGCCTCGATCTGGATACCGTTCAACTCGGCTGGGTGGCAACCGCATATTTACTGGCCATGGCGGCAGGCCTGGTCCCCGCTGGCAAAATTGCTGATATCTACGGAAGAAAAAAGCTCTATCTACTGGGCCTGACGGTATATCTTGCTGGCACTGTGGCCGCTGTTTTTACAAGTACGGGAGCGGTTCTTATCCTCTCACGCGCCATACAGGGCCTCGGCTGTGCCATCTTTGCCACCACTGGAATGGCAATGCTGACCGCAATCTTTCCCCCCCATAAACGGGGCAGGGTTATAGGTATCTATGTGGCGGCTGTATATGTCGGTCTCTCCGTTGGCCCCTTTGTCGGAGGCCTGCTCACCGAATATTTTGGCTGGCGTATGGTCTTTATCGGCACCCTGCCCCTGGGTGCAGGGGCCCTGGTTCTGGCCTCTTTTCTTCTGAAAGGAGAATGGCGGGGAGAGGGAGAACAATTTCTGGATATACCGGCTTGTCTGCTCTATGTCCTGACCATCCTCTCTCTGGTGTACGGGTCGACACTCCTCCCAGCACACAACGGTGTTCTTCTTGTCTCCTTGGGTGCGGTTCTGCTGGCTGTTTTTATCACCGTTCAGATGCGGGCCTCCTATCCTGTTTTTGAAGTCAGGCTTTTCACCGAAAACCGGCGTTTTGCCTTTTCCTGTCTTGCCGCCCTGCTGCATTATTCTGCATCCTTTGGGGTCATCTTTTTGCTGAGTCTTTATCTGCAATATATCAAAGGGTTGAGTCCTCGGGATGCCGGAACAATTCTTATGGCACAACCAGTGATTATGGCATTTTTTTCACCGATCACAGGACGTCTTGCAGACCGGGTTGAACCCCGTTATCTGGCAACGGCCGGGATGCTGATAACTGCCCTTGGGTTGTTATTCTTCAGAACCCTTGATAGAGCGACCACAACGGGTATGATTACGGTAGCTTTGGTATTGCTCGGTTTTGGCTTTGCACTTTTTTCATCGCCGAATATGAGTACCATTATGGGATCGGTAAAGAGACAATACTATGGGGTGGCATCGGCCACCGTTTCTACGATGAGGCTCCTCGGACAGATGCTGAACATGGCTGTCGTGGTGGTGGTCCTACGATATACAGTCGGCCATGAGGCTATTCAAGTACATAATTTTGATGCCTTTCTTACGGCGCTGCAGCTTTTATTTAGCATATCCCTTGTTTTTTGCTGTTTTGGTCTCGTCTTTTCCTGGTTTCGCGGCGAAACACAAACCTAGATCTTTGCAGCCCCGTGAGGAGTCGTAACGTGAACCCGACCGTTGAAAAATTTCTCTTTCCAGAGATCAACCGTTGGCTGTTACTGCGTATTGGCCTTATCGTTGTCATCTGCTATGTTGTCTTTAGCTCTCTGCTTATCCCTTTAAGGGTTCAGGGACAGAGTATGGAGCCAACCTATGCCGACAACTCTTTTGCCTTCAGCTGGTGCCTGCAATACCTCTTTGCCGACATTCAACGCTATGACGTCGTCACCGTTCGTTTTGCGGGCAAACGGGTGATGCTTCTCAAACGGGTTGTTGCCCTGCCCGGTGAAACTGTTGCCTTCCACCGGGGCATCCTCTACGTAAATGCAAAACCCCTGCCGGAGCCATACGTCCGCTACACCTCCGATTGGGAGCTTGCCGAGCGGAGGGTTGCTCCTGGTCATGTCTATGTGGTCGGAGATAACCGCTCAAAAGATATCAACCGACATCGTTTTGGCCAGGTCAGGATTGAGCGGATTATTGGAGGTGTTATCCCATGAACAAAAAACTGTTTCTCTTCATTATGATCGCCCTGGTCTCGGCAATCGCTGTTTATTGCATGTTGCCCAGCGATGAAAAAACCATCCACAAAAACCTCAAAACCCTGGCCGAATACGGCTCATCTCGGGTCGAAGAACCGATGCTGGAGACCATCAAACTGGCAGGGCTGAGCGCAAAGCTCTGTTCCACTCCATTCAGAGTCAGATTTGAGGCGATGCGCATTGAGAGGGTGTTAGGAGAAAAAGAGCTGAAAAATCATATTATTATGGTCAAAAAAAAGACCGAGGGGACAACCTTTCGTTTTACCGATATACAGATACGCTTTCCCGGAAAAAACACGGCAGAAGTTAAGGCGACACTACAACTTGATGGCAACCTGCGCGGAGACTCCTTTACGGATGCCTATGAAACAGTCTTTACGCTGGAAAAAAGCAGCGGAGAATGGCTTTTTTCATCGCTGCAGGTTGTTGAGTTTATAAAACGCTAACCCGGATATTTTTTGAACATTGTGTCAAATTTTTAAAAATTGCTGATATTCAAATATACTATATCGAGAAAATATCCGGGGTAACCCGAATTTCCGATGCTTGTAGCAGTGAAACCGCATTTGTTTTATGCAGAGGGTATAAGCTGCAATAACATATCCACATTCCTCAAAACGCCTGAGTGCAAAGGGAATAACTGAAGGACAAAAGAGCAAAGGAGAACCCGGGCAATAAAAACCCAAGTTCTCCTCTATGCAAAAAAATCATGTAAAGATTACTACATACGAAAACGACTAGAGCAGATCTTGAATGGCCTCTTTTTCACCGAGAAGCTCATCCTCGGTTGCCTTCATCATTTTTCTCTGGAAGTCACTGATTTCAAGCCCCGTAACCTCCTGCCAGGCACCATTTTCACAGACTATGGGTCTGGCGTAAATAAGCTCTTCATCAATCCCATAGCTGTTACCCTTGGTGGGAACCCCCATGCTGACCCAAGAACCGTTGGACCCCAGGGCCCAGTCTCTCATATGATCGATGGCAGCCGAGGCAGCCGAGGCCGCACTGGATGCTCCACGGGCCTTGATGATGGCAGCGCCGCGTTGCTGTACCGTCGGAATAAACTCGTTGACATACCAGTCATTATCGACCTTTTCTTTTACCGGGGCACCATCAACAGTGGCATAGCTGATGTCAGGGAACTGGGTGGCAGAATGGTTTCCCCAGACAACCATTTTTTCAACCTTGGTTGAATGGCTGCCTGTTTTTTCAGCGATCTGAGACAGAGAGCGGTTATGGTCGAGGCGCATCATCGCCGTGAAATTGCGTGGATCGAGATCGGGCGCATTTTTCATTGCAATAAGGCAATTGGTATTTGCAGGGTTGCCGACCACAAGAATCTTGACATTACGGCTGGCATGATCGTTAAGCGCCTTGCCCTGAACGGTAAAGATTGCGCCATTTTCCTTTAACAGGTCGGAACGCTCCATTCCCGGGCCACGCGGTTTGGAGCCAACGAGCAGGGCAAAATCAACATCCTTGAAGGCAACATTCGGGTCATCGGTTACCACAACTCCGGCCAAAAGCGGAAAGGCACAATCGTTCAACTCCATAACAACACCGTTGAGAGCCTTCATCGCCGGAGGAATTTCCAGCAGTTGCAGGATGACAGGCTGGTCTTTGCCCAGCATATCACCAGCAGCAACCCGGAAAATAAGAGAATAGCTGATTTGACCGGCAGCGCCGGTTATTGCAATGCGTACTGGAGCTTTCATGTTTGTCTCCTTAGATCGTTGTATGTTTGTTTTTGCAGCGTTGCTTCAGCCCTCAAAAGAGTTGCAAATGCAAGGCTGCCCTATAAGCAGGAAGAGAGTATTGAGGGACCTTCGGCCATAAAAATATGACAAGGTTCGTAAACGTCCCCATGAGCAGTTGCCATAATCAGAAACAGGCACTATGCAAATCTTACTTTTTTTGATCTTCCTTCATCAACTTGTAGATCATCGAGTCTATCAGCGCCTGCCAGCTGGCCTCTATTATATTGACGGAGACCCCTACCGTTCCCCAGCTCGACTCCCTATCCTTGCTTTCGATAAGGACCCTGACGCTGGCCTCGGTTCCATGTTCACCGGAGAGCACCCTGACCTTATAATCGGTAAGCTCAACCTCTTCCAGACAGGGATAGAAGGTGGTGAGCGCCTTACGGATAGCGGCATCAAGAGCATTTACCGGACCATCCCCCATGGCAGCGGTATGAACCTCACTGCCACCAACAAAGAGGCGGATCGTTGCCTCGGTCAGTGGTGGCCTGTCAATCCTGTACTTATGGCTCATCACCCGAAAGGTCTCAAACTTGAAGTAGTTTCTTTGCAGGCCCAGAGCCTTTCTCATCAACAATTCAAAACTGGCTTCAGCACATTCATACTGAAATCCACGGTTTTCCAACTCCTTGAGCTCGGCGATAATGGTAAAGAGCGCGGGATCGTCAGGTTGAAGATCCAACCCCCAGCGTGCGGCCTTGTGCAGGATATTTGAGCGTCCGCTCTGGTCAGAGATAAGGACCCTGCGGAAATTGCCAACCTTTGCCGGCGAGATATGCTCATAGGTGATCGGATTTTTCTGCACAGCGCTGACATGGATACCGCCCTTATGGGCAAATGCGGATTCCCCGACATAGGGCTGATATCTGTTGTGCGGCAGATTGGCCAGCTCTTCGACAAGACGAGAGGTCCGATGGAGACGGTCGATATGCTTGTTTACCGAACAGTCAACCCCGAGCTTGAAGACCAGAGCCGGAATAACCGATGTAAGATTGGTATTACCGCACCGCTCTCCAAAGCCATTGATGGTGCCCTGGATATGGGTTACCTGGGCCTCGGTTACAGCAATAAGGGAATTGGCAACGGCTGTTTCCGAGTCGTTATGAGCGTGTATTCCGATTGCGACCTCTTTTCCAAGTCCCTTGAGATGACTCCGCACCCGCGCCACGATTGGCGGGATCTCATGGGGCAGGGTTCCACCATTGGTATCACAGAGAATAATGGTCTGTGCGCCACCATCTGCTGCACTGGCAATTGTCTGCAAGGCGTATTCTTCGTTGGCCTTGAAACCATCAAAAAAATGCTCGGCATCGTAGAACAAATAGTCAACATTGGGCCGTAAAAAAGCCATTGTGTCGGTAATAAGCTGCAGATTTTCTTCGAGCTGAATATCCAGGGCCTCGGTGACATGAATATCCCAGCTTTTGCCAAAGATCGTGATGACAGGGGTCTGAGCCTCGAGCAGGGCACGCAGGTTTGGGTCCTGTTCCGGGGTGTTTCGGTAATGTCTTGTCGATCCGAAGGCTGCCAGCTTGGCGTGCGCAAGATGTACATCGCGTACTTTTTTAAAATACTCGACCGACATTGGGTTTGAACCCGGCCAGCCACCTTCGATATAATCTACGCCAAGCTCGTCAAGGGCGGCGGTTATCTTTATCTTGTCATCAACCGACAAATTAAAGTTTTCGGCCTGGGTTCCATCACGCAAGGTTGTGTCGTAGAGCTCTATGAATTGGGGCATATTTATCGTCGTGTTTGGTTTTCTGTTTACGATACTGTGAGGCGGCTGCGCGGTTTCTGGTCTTGGGGCCTGTTCCTGCCCGCAACGACAAGGTCTATAGTAACAGATTCCCTCCGCAAGGGCCCTGACTGACAAAACGACAGCGCAAGATTCCGCAACGGCTGAAAATCTACCACGAAAACAACCCGTTTGTCCACGATGAAGCAATAAAATACTCGCTCTATCCAGAAAAAAGCCCCCACTTTACAAATTTTTGCTATACTTGTATCAGATATGTTTGTTGCCGGGAAAACTGCCGTCGATAAAGGTTGAATAACAATTTTTACCACGACTGAACAGAGGCAGACAGGGCAGGTTTCTCGTCTGCAACACCCCTCAGACGCCCAGATCTGTACAAGTGCGATTTTTCACCAGCGTTACGCTCTGCCCAAAATGGTGATCGTCCAAGGAAAGAGATCTCTCTGAGATGATTTTTCAATTGAATCAAGGCCTGCAAACAATGAAAGATTCTACAACCGGCGAGATATGGCATGAGTATTATGCCACTTTTCCGTATTTCGATGCTGAGCATATCCGACCAGGATGTCATGCCCAGACCTTGCTGCATTCTAAAAGGAGTGATAAGGCAATTGTACTTGTTCATGGCCTGAGTGATTCGCCTTATACCACCTTTGCCATCGGTCTCTTTTTTCATCAGGAACTCGGCTACGATGTCTATCTGCCCCTGTTGCAGGGCCACGGTCTTGACAAGGAAACGGTAAGGCCGGGTATCCGTTTCTCGCTTGCCGAATGGAAAAAGAATCTCCGCTATGCCGTTGAGATAGCCGGGCAAGGGGGACGCCGGGTATCAGTAGGCGGGTTTTCGGCAGGCGGTGCCCTGGCCTTTCACTATGCGGCAACGGCGGATGATTTTGCCGGAGAGCTCTATCTTTTTGCCGCCGCTTTTGGCATATATGGCGGTAGAAACGCGCTACTCAGTTCTTTCGTAGAAAAAAGCCTGCGCGCCCTGCCCCGATTTTCTGCAAGGGGGCGTCTTCTCGTTGGCAAAAACCCCTGCAGATACTCACGGATTCCGCTGCCCGCTGCCCGTGAGCTGGCTTTCTTAATGAAAGAAAACAAGAAGTTGCTGCAAAGGATAGAAAAAGAAGATTCTTTCTCACAGAATATTTTTTCCGCTTGGTCTGAAAGGGATAGAGTTATCCGGGTTGACCTGCTTCGGGGCTTCTCAGAGATCTTTTCTCAAGGACAATTCGTCTTCTTCGCTATTCCCGCCAAAGCCCTGGTTCGGCATACCGAGTTCGTGCTGGCCGAGCCGATATATGCAGTAGACAGCCCGCCTGGAGAGCCTCCAGTTGAAATCGCCAATCCCCTTTTTGCTGAAATGATGCAGGCCGTATCAGATTTCGAAAATTCAGCACGCCCAACGTCCTGAGACACCTTGCCCTTACGACTCGCTGTTCGATAAACGTTTGCTCAAATCTCTCTGGAAGAGCAGCCTGTTCACAAGCCCTGCCCCCTCGCCTGTAGGTGGGGAATTTTTTCGGGCAGAAATTTGCAAGATCAAGATGGACTGGGAACTGTTTTCCCTTATAATTAGGTACTTTCAAGCTGTTAAAAACTGCAGCTGAAAAGCAATGAACGGCAGTAAAAACATATTGACAGTAACGAGTCGCTGGTTTATTTTAGGCTCTCTTCAGGCAACGTGTTCCTCGGTAGCTCAGTCGGTAGAGCAGGTGGCTGTTAACCACCCTGTCGGCGGTTCGAGTCCGTCCCGGGGAGCCAGAATTTTGAGGCTTAGTAAACCTTACTAAGCCTTTTTACTTTGTCGGGGCGTAGCGCAGCCTGGTTAGCGCGCCTGCCTTGGGAGCAGGAGGTCGCAGGTTCGAATCCTGCCGCCCCGACCATCTAATAAAATAAGGGCTTTGAGCAATAACGGTCGCTTAGAGCCTTTTTTTATTGCGTTTTTTCGAGATGATTTTTTATCTGTTTGTGTCTTGTAATGTCGCTTGTGTTGTGTAAAATTATATGGTGTCGAAAAATTTACACCAAAATTTACACCAAAAACGGGGCGACATGGGCAGCATCACAAAGAGAAAGAAAAAATATGGGTATTCCTATCGCGCCCAGGTGATGGTGCGCGGCCAGCGGGAGACGAAGACATTTGATGATGAGATCCAGGCCAGGATCTGGATGCGGGATAAAGAGAAATCGCTGGCAACGGGTGAACCGCTTGATGGGGAAGTGCCGAAAGGAGACATGCTCATTTTTGAGGCCATGGAGCGGTTTATTATCGAATCGCGGGCGATACGATCGAGGGCGCAGATTGCGTCATACCATACGACAGAAAAACAGTTCAGGAAGGTTTTTTCGGAGCGTACACGCATGTCTGAAATCACCCATCAGGATATGTCTGCCCACGTCTTAAAACGGATGACAGAGGACGGTGTTGGGCCGACATCGATAAAAAACGAGCTGTCGTTTATCCGAGGGGTCTATCAGAAAGCGGTTGACTGGGGCGTAAATATCCCCTCTCCGGAGTTGTCCATTAAACGACCGAGGCCCAAGATGCAATCAAGAGAAGATCGGCTTGACAAGATCATTAAAACCGACGAGCTGGCAGAGATTTTTCGGCGGGCGAAAAGGGCTAGAAACAATCTGTATCTTTATCTCAAGTTTTTGCTCTATACGGGGATGCGGCCCAGCGAGGCGGCGGAGCTCTATTGGGAAAGACTGAAAAAAAGTGACGAGGCAGAGGCAGAAAGAAAAAACCTCCCGACAGGCTTTGTTGATTTGAAGCGGGGAGGTTTTTCAAAGATTGGCACAAAAACGGCGACGCGTTTTGTGCCAGGCCACGCGGAAGCAATCAAGATCATCGAGACCCTGGCAGAAGATCGCCCGCCCGGCAAGAAGCTGGTTTTTCTTGATGATAAATATATCAATCGTTTCCGCGCATATACATTTTATCGACGGTCTTTTTGTACCGTGAAAAAGAACAGCAGACCCGACGAAAAGGATCTGCGCAGCGCGATTAACTTCTATTCATTTCGACATACGTTTCGAAGCCGGCTCGAAGAATGCGGCGTGTCAACGGCAACCGCCGAGACAATAATCGGCCATAGTGATCAATCGTTTAAGTTTACGTACATACATTTAAGCGATGAGGCGTTGATTGCGGCGATCAAGATGTTGGACTTCGGGATAGATATGTAGCAACAACCAAGACAAAGAACTTAACTTCTAAAAAAGATATGCCGACCAATTTTTGTTATTCGTGTCATTGATTTTGACCAGGCGGGTGCTTGGATATAGTCGGCAAAGTAATGATCTGCTCCCTGCAAAAACTCTCCATGTCTTTGCTCTTTCAGCGTTGCTGAGGCGGCTTTCAACGCGACTATAAAAGACTCGTAGTCTTTTATCGGAGGCAAAACTCCGCCGTTATACCAGCTGAATTGCATCGGGGCGAGAACGACTCCCTTGATTGATTGTCGGCGTTTTTTGGCGCGATTCAACACGACATGACAGACTGCTTTCTGCCCTTTGAACGGCTCACCTCGGGCCTCGTGATATGCGTTGGCGGCAAGCCAAAAAAGATCGTTACAGCTCTTCATCATGTCTGTTCTTTTTGCGGACCTTTTTCTTTAAATTTTCAACAACAGAAGTCAGCTCTTCCAGCGCAGAAGGTATTTTCTGGATAACAATAAGAGCGTCTTCTATTCTTTTCAGGCGATCATCAAGAGCTTTTCTGTCTACTCGCATTTCCGCAAGCACTCTATTTATTTCAGAGACAGCTTCCACTTGTTCGATCCTCCTCTCGTTCATCGCTATCGTAAGCCGGTGCTCGAATTGCAATAAGATTTTGTCCAAAGCTTTATCGAGATCTGACTTGTAAGCGACTTCGTTCTTACAGCTTTCAGCCCTCCTCTCAAAATGTGCAACCCTGCCTTGTAAGTTTTCAAGTAAATCCGAAAACCTTGTCTCTTTTGCGCCATAGCGCCAGGACGCGACAAGCAGCGCTATAACGCCGCCTCCCAGGGCACTGACGATATATAATATATCTTTAATCCAATCCACCTGGGAACCTTCAGCCATTTATCAAGCCGTTTTTTTGAAAAGGCCAACAGTGTTGGCAAACTCAACAAATTTGGCAACAATGCTCTCAAGCGCAGGCCAGATCTCGCTTACGCCGTCGTATGCCTCAGATATAATATCTTTGACCAGGGCAAGTTTTTCTTTCCCTTTTCCGCCGTCTGGCAGCACATCTTCGACTTTTTTAATAATCTCAATGAGTGCCGGGATCATTTGCAAAATAACAAGTACGTTTTTCATCTCTCCTCCTCTTTAGCCAAGAAATAGTTTCTGCCAGAAGCTTTCACCCGGCATATCTTCCGGGTTACGTTCCGCACGAGCGATCGCTTCATCAATCTGATGTTTTGTAAAAAGCGCAGAGGTCATTTCACCAGGCTGAATGACAATCTTTGTCGGATAGTATTCAAGCTGAGATCCAAACCGCCGATCTCTGTTCTCCACCTTTTCGTCAAGATATATTTTTGAGTCCATCTCCAAACCCCATTTTTTTGCTTGATGCTGTTGTTATGTACCGGTTGGTTAAAGCAAGGATCGCTGCAATGATTGATGCAACTTCGACTATCACCTCATCTGTAACAGGTATCTCAACCCCAAAGATCTTGAGCAGCGCAATAACCCCAGCCACTACAGCGGCAACGCTATTTGTCAAATTCTGCCCTTTTTTCCATGCGGCAGGATTGCTTAACTCATGGCCCGCTTTTAGTGCTTTTATCAATGATAGCATGTAACCGCGCCTCCCTCTTTTTACGCTTTTTTGCTGTCCACCAACGCCAGATCGTTGCGATCGGGATCGAGACCATAACCCCGCGCTGTTTTACCTTGTCAAACAGATCCATTTAACAATGTCCTGCAGCTCTGCTCTCGCACGAGCAACCGCCAACACGATCAACCCACCAGATGCCGTTGCCGTACACGGCACCTGCAGGGCATACCGGCGGCGGTGTCTTTTCATCTTTGTCGCAATCAAGACAGGTTCCGGCATCTGTCGTGCCGTTGTTACGCTCTTGAGATATGACCTGCTGCTGTATATTTCCACCAGCACTCATATTGTTGACAATCCCTGCAGTGTTTGCCAGGGCGTCAATTATCTTTCCTCCGGCCCAGGCTCCGGCCGCAACCCCAGCTATCGGCGTCAAAGCAGAGATATAATCAGGCCCGGATGCCGGGGCCTGTATTGGCTGAACCGGCTGCACAGTAACCACAGGTTTGCTCATGGCGAGAGCCACAAGAGCACCCTGGTTGCCGGTTTCTCCAGCCTTGACGATTGCCTTGCTCCAGGCCTCATATTGCGCGGTCTGCGCTTTTGCCGTGGCTTCTGCAACCGCTGTATCTCTTGCTTTTATCGCTTCTGCATATTGAGTATATTGTTTGCCGCAGCCGGTCAGGACAAGACAGACTGACAGCGCGATTACTGTTTTGACCATTTCTCCTCCCAAAGCGTTTTTATCCAAAATCCCCAACCGAATGTGCTCACCGCGGCGTACATTGCCGCAGCCGTTGTCTTCAAGGCACCGTTTCTCCACCCCTCCTGCAGGTTGCCCCGCTGCCAGATATGCTTAAAAAGCCGCCAGTCTCCGATAATTTTCAGTCGGAGAGTACAGGCCAGATATGCAGCATCATGGTCGTAACAGAGGTCGCCGATCTCGACTCCGAAGACGCGATCAAAGAACATGCTGCAATGCCCATTATTCCACCTGGCAAAATCATTCTTCACCGATCTCTGGCCCTTAAACATCGATCTCATAATACGGCAGGGATGGAGCCTTGCCTTTCACCTCTCCGGCCGCAACAAACACCTTGTCACCGACAGCAACACTTATCGCGCAGCGCAGGCGCATTGCACCGCCGGTCATACTCGTTGCCGAAACAGTGCCGTCTGTATGTATTGCGGTTATCTCTGCAACCTCCTGGGCTGCCGGCTTTATCAACTCTTCAAACCGCCGCCAGATATTAATTGCCACGATAGCGCTCCACATCGATGTTTTGATTAACGATGATTCCTTTCCCGCTCTGCCAGACGGCAGAAATATCAACTCCAACGACCTGACCGCGCCAATCCTGCCCGCCTTCTGTCATCGATACGAGCATCCCGGTCTCGAGCAGGCCGGGCAGATCGCCTGGGGCAGTCAGCGGCAGCTCAAGCTTTTCCTTGCTCCATTTGCCGGAGCGGCCGATAATCATCTTGCCCCGAGCGCGGCAGGGGGCGGTTTCGGTGAGCAGGGCATCGGTCACCATCGGAGCGACCCGGTCACCTGCGCTGCCTGCACGATAGACCTTGCACAACACGCCCTGTGTCTCACCGCTGACAAAAACCGCGTTATAGGCAACGCCGGGCATAAACTCACGGCTGAGCTGCCGCACTACATAGTCAGAGATCGACAGATCAGGCGTTGCTGACGGCCAGTTCCATGGCAACGAATGCAGGCGGGGGCGGACAATGAGCTGCGTATTTTGCCGGTGCGTCTGCAGGCGGCCGCCGGTCGCTTCGGCAACGGCCTGGATCACTTTCAGCGGCGACATGTTATTCCAGGTCTGTGCCCCTGGAGGCACCAGCCAGCTGTCAAAGGCAGCAAAGTCGATGGTCCAGCCGGTGTTGAGCAATTGTTCTTCGGCAATCTGCACCGAGGTAATCTGATTGCTGTTGACCCCGGTGGACAAAGGCGCATAGGGCGTTGCCAGCTCAGCCGACGTCGATCGGCCGGTGATTGTGTATTCGGCATTGCCAAAGCGTTTTTGCTCGGCCCAGGACTCGATCATAAACCGCCAGCTATAGCCGTTGATCGTTGCCATTACCTCAACCGGGTCTGAGGACGGATCGACAAGCGGCAGGCTGGCCGCCGGAATCCGGGCGGTAAATCGCCAGCACCAGGAGTCGATATCAGCCTGAGCACTCATCGAAAAAACCTCGATCGGCATATTGTCAGAGACTCTGATAAGCGACGCGCTGTTCATAATGACGAGGACCAGATATTGCGGTGTGACGGGCCAGGACGCAGGCTTGATGTAGATGTAGTTGTCCCGCCAGCCGGAAGGCTCACGCTGCGAGCAGCGCAGATCGTATGACATATCCTCAAAATAAAAATCGATATTATCGCCGTCACCAACATGGCTGAGCAGTGTATGCAGGTTGATTGCGACCCCGGTTCCCGCCGGGATCTGGTATTTGCGCCGACAGAGGCGTTCATAGAGCTGCCGGCCCCAGTATGCCCGGTGCAGGATATCTTTTGCCGGTAGACTGTTTCGCCATGGCAAGACGATATCTGCATCAAGCGCGCGATCAAACTGCCGCCAGACAAACACCCTGGTGAGATCGTGAGGCTGGTTACTGCGCCAGGGCAGATGCAAAAAGATGTCTGCGTCATGCAGGCCCGACCAGCGGCTGGTAAACGCACAATCCCTTGCCGGCCGATCGCCCCAAAAAGATGCAACCGGCTGTGCATTGGCTCTTTGGGTAGATCGCCAGGGGGCGAGCATCTCGGTATGTATCGGTTCCGTTGCCGACCAGGGGAGACGCAACGAATGTTTGACCTGCCTTTGCGTGCGAGTAAAGACGATCTTGACTGTACGATCTTTTTTGGGCCAGTGGCCCCAGGGCAGGGCGCAACCGACGTCACATCGAGATGTCTTGCTCCAGGCAAAGGCTGTGCCAAATGGCTGTTGCGGCGAGCTCTCATCAGGCGGCTCCGGATCCGGGCCGGACCCGTCGAGCGGTGGCCAGCATTTGTCAACAAACGCAAAATCCAGTGTCGTATCTGATAACGCTTCTGCCAGATTAAGTCTAATATCGTCGCCCGGCTGCGGGCGGAATATTTCGCAAACCCGAGAAATCTCGCCCAGGCGGAAGGCAAGACTGTCCCCACGAGGGGGGCTATACTCGTCGGAAAAGGCAAACTGAAGCGGATATGAAGGCTCATACACATTATTACTCCGCAGTTACCTGACTCACAAAATCTGCTGTCTCGGCGTTATAGTCGCCCGCGTCATCAAAAGCGACAATCAGAAGCGACTGCTCGGGATACTCATTGATATGACTGATCTGCCAGCCACCGGTTGCCGGGTCGCTCAAGGTTGCCGCAACGCATTCAAGAGAGTTGCGAACAAGCACAACAACCCGCCGCTGGGCCGGACTGCCGTTGACGGTCACCGTCCCGGCAAGCCGGTGCCGGTCTGTGCGCGGAACCGGGGGCAGCATTACCATCTGCGGGAAAAAGAGAGGATCCATCATGGCCTCCAGTTGTCTGAAATATCAATAAGACTTAAAGAATTCTGGCCCTGGATACCGTGATGAACGCTGTAAAACTGGTGCCCATCGACAACGATCGTCTCAAAGTTATCTGCGTCAGAGAGGCTGAAACAGGGTGCCCATAAACCCGGGATATAGCCTCTGAGCGAATAGGCCGCTGCATCGTTGAGATAGTGGCGGGTAAAGATCTTGCGGCTGTTGACCGGGGGGTAGCCATTGCCTACCCCTGGCTTGGCGTCATTCGTCGGCCCACCGCCAGCGCAGAGGTACGGATAACAATAGCCGGCATCTCCTGCGCTGTTTCTGGCAACGGCAATATCCACCTGATTCTGGCCAGAGACGAATGTAGAAATGCCTCTGCCGACAGCCTCATTGAGATGACTCTGCCCGGAATATCCAACTCTCGACCCGAAGAGCATACAAAAATAAGGATCAGAGGCATGAACAGAAATACCGTCACCAAAAAAGCATATGCCAGCGGCTGGAGCCTGGCCGTCAATGGACGTTGTTGTAAAGGTTGTCCAGATAAAAAGGATAAAAAAACGATGATCAGCAATAAGCAGCCAGGGGATGGGTGTGGTGTTGCCCCACTGCGAACTCATGATATACCGCGACTCAGCGATAAACGGAAACGAGCCATTATCAACATCGGTCATCATTTCGTAGCCCATAAGGGCGTTTTGATTTACCCCTCCATACGTCCCGTCAACCTGAAGAAATAACCCCGATCCCGCCGTCGGATCGTTTCGAAATGCGGCCTTGGTTCCGTCGGCATTGATAAAGGGGCGGGTCCAGCCTGCGCCCTGTTTGCTGCCGTAGCCATCGACAAGGCAGGCGGTCAACACCTCGATCAAGGCTTCTCTCTGACCGCGCATGACCGGGGCATTGCTGTCGTCGTATTTGTATATTGTTGGTGCTGCCATTATGCTGCGTCTCCTCGTGGCTGTATCGTAAAGTAGTCTTCCGGCTCCTGCTCCGGCCCTTGCAGTGTTGTCCGCACCGCCCAGATCGAGCCGGTGGCTGAGCGGGTATTAAAGCGTAGCACATTGCCGGCGGCCCAGCCTGCTCCCCAGCCCAAGTAGTTGATAAAAAAGTAAGGTTTATTTGTGACACTGTTGATCGGTTGGCAGTCCTGGGTGATATAGCCTTCGCCGACAATGCCGCGTTGTTCAGCGACGATATTGAAATGCTCGGCAGAGTCAAAAACCAGCGCCCAGCGGTCATCGACAGCACCCGCGTTTGTTATTTCAACCGGATAGTCAATACTGTTATAGGTCGCGTTTGCGGCATCACCGATCACGTCATCATCAAAATCACTTGTCCAGGTCTTTTGATCAAAGAGGTTATAGGCCCTTGCCTGCAGATCACCAAACAGCAAGGCAGAAGAGACCTTGGTGCCGTCGACGGGATAGTCGTGGGAGAGCCCCCGGCTCAGGCTGATCTGCCCGTTTATCTGGGCGCGGCTGACAAGTATTGCATCCTCGATCTTATGGACAATGACCAGGGGTAGGGTATAGCTGCTAAAATCATTATCTGTTGTCGAAATTGTCAGCGTACTGCTCTCTTCGACAAAGTTGTACATCGTCGAAGGGATACGCACCGGCGGATCGGCAGAGTCATACAGCTCAACCGAGCTGGCGGTACGCGGCAGGGTGATCTCTGTGCCGCCGGCAACAGAGCCGGAGTGGGTCAGGCTGTCGGTATTATGTATAACGACGGCATCGCCAGGCTTGACGATGGGCACCCGGCCGTCGACCGGCAGACGCACAGGGTTGATGCCAAGCAGACCGGCATCGAGCGGGATATAGGAGTAGACAACACAGGCGTAGGTAAGCGAGTCGGCATAGACCGGTTCCGGCTTCCAGACCTGTGAGTTGTCATCTGTGACCAGATCTTCGTTGTACCACTCCTCGGTCGTATAGGACGGGTCGTTTGCGATGAGTTGGCCAAAGCCGATGGTTACAATACCTGTTTCTGCGTCGACAAAGCCGGTCAGCCACTCGCCGGTCAGATCCCCATCCTCGTTTGCCTGGGCCGTGAACTGTTTGCCGTGCATTGTCACGCCAGAGACCGTGAAAGAGGCACTGCGCAGCGGAGCCCCTGCAGTGCGAAAGTTGACTTCGGTGACATACTGGCTGCCCAGCCTGCCGGCAAGCGATTTGACCGAGAGTGTGTTTGCCCCCTTGTCGTACACATCAAGACTTACAATGCCGCTGAGATAGTCGATACTGCCGCGCAGGATACCAACCCCTGTCGCTGGATCCATATTTGAGTAGATACTGCCGCGGACATCAAAAAACTCATCTCCGCCCCATTCAAAGATCACAGAACCGGGGACAATCGGAATATTGATACAGTTTTTGGTCAGCTGTATCTGAAATGGTGGCGCTGTGATCTGTTCGCTTTTTGCCTGGGCTGTGGCCGCATTAAGGGCGTACCGGGCAATGGCTGAACAGGTCGAAGGCGCCGGGTTGTTGACCTGGCTCTTTTTATAACTCGTCGATGTGCTGCTGTTTGTCGACGATCCGGACTGTGATCGATATGGCAGTGATGCGCCGCTGACTTTTTTCTTCCCCATTTTAATGCCTCCAGTCCGAACTCGTGCTGCCTTGCTCGGCCTTGGCCTTACTCGCTCTGGCCGAGATTGTGTATGTCGTTGATGTTGCTGTGCTTAAATCGAGTAATACCGCGCCGGTTACATAGTCGACCGTGCCAGTTATGCCGCCTGCAGCGAGGGTTACGGTGTTTTCCTGCTCATCAAGGGCGTAGGTATCGCTGCCGGTTGTGCCGCCCGTTGACCCTCCGGGGCCGCCCGAAGAGCCGGTCTTGTTGCTGTATGCCGACGAATCTTGCAGACTGGCCCGGCACTGACTCAAAATATCTTCAAAACCTTCAGCAGACATATTGCCCTGGCCGTCATCGCGCATCCGATAGATATGATCGCGCCCCCCGATACTGCAGCTGACATCGAGCTGCAGTGAGCCCTGCTTTGGCGCGTTTGCCAGCGTAAAACTGACGCCGGAGACGGTTTCGGTCTGCTCCGGATATTGCTCGTAACCGATGTCGTATTCTCCGCCGGCCACCGGTATGCTCGTTGGTGTGAAATGGAGCTCCCCCTTGCCGTAGACAATCCAGCCTGTCGCATCGCCGGTAATATTGCCCTGGCCGTCATCGGTTGCTGTGGCGGTGGTTGATACGCCGGTGGGCCATGAGATCTGTATTGTCCCCGGGGCGACTGGCGACTCGGGCAGCTCAAGATGGACAGGATCAACATCGATGGCGATCTCTCCGGCCATTTTGACAATCTCGACGGGATTACCCCAATGCATCAGTATCGCCGTCTCGGCATCGGGTATTGCGGCGCAGGTGAGGTCAAGATGGCCGGTCGCGTAGTTGATATGCCCGGTGCCGGTGCCGGGTATATCCGGCACAAGATCGCCCCTGCCGTTGTCGCGCAGGCGATACCAGTTGCCGTCGACAAGATAGTCAACAGCAACAGTCCCTGGCGAGGGTAGCGGCCAGAGAATACCGACGTATGTATAGCCGTGGCCGGAGGTCGGCACAGGATAGAGTATGGTTTTCGGCATCAGACTCATGGCCACGCCGGGGGTGCGGGTAACTGACAGGACATAAGGAGCGAGTGCCGGCTCAAAGGTTATCTTTCCTTCGGCATAATCGACAGAGCCCACAGGATTGCTGCCCGAGAGCAGAATACCGTCCCCCTGTTCGGTAAACGTCTGGCTGCTGCGCTCAATCGACAGTGACCCAGGGACAATAGCACCAGGCAGATAGAGCTGGCTGCCGGAAAAACTGGCTATGGCTGTTGTTATTTCCGGGCCTGACGCAGTAATCGGGCCGTTGTCGGCAATACTCTGGTCGGTCAATGCGTCTTCCGACTGCGAGGTCGGGACCAGCTGGGTATAGATATCTTCGACATTGATCACAGTATCATTCTGACTCATCTCCCGGGATGGGGTCATTACGCCGTAATAGCTGGCGGCATCGGAAATCGTTGTCGTGTAGACATTGGTTGCAATCTGATCGTTGTTATGGATCTCCATGCCGACAAAGGTGCGCGCCAAGGGATCACCGATCTCAAGCGTGATTATCTTACGGCTGCCAACGCTGAAGGACTGTATCTCGGCCGAGACACCGGTGATGCGGACAAACTGCTTAAACTCGTTGCTTTGCCCGCGGTCGTTAAACAGGCAGAGCACATCATTGACCTCCGGGGCAGGGGCATCGACCGGGGCAAAAAGCAGCAGCTGCCTCGCCCCCTGGGGTTGATCACTCCACATCCAGCCGACAAAACGCGGGCCCAGGGTGACATAGCTCTCAAGCCTGTCGACGGCATCCACCCTGCGATCCGAATCAGAGCCGGTCGTAAAAAGGGCAACACTGATATTGGGGTCTTTTGCCTGCTCGGTGATGATGACATGAGAGCCATAGTATATATCCGTTGTCGGCGTGTCGACGTGCAGATAAAACTTGCGCAGGGATACCCGGCCATAGGTGCGATCAAGCCGTGAGATGTCCGGAAAAAGATTGTTGACAGCCCCGTCAACGATCTCGGTTGCGGTCATATAGCCGCCCGCGTCGGCATCTTCTGTGAGCAGCTGGCTTGCCTTGATCTTTATGTCTTCTGTACGGATTGCCATTGCAGCCTCATATCATTTTTTTATATTGCCATTAAACGCAGGGTTATATAGTAGTAATCGCCATCTTCCGGCGGATAGATCTCGGCAACCTGTATCGCGCTGACCGGGCCAGTAGATTCTTGACGAAAACGAACCGTAAATTCCCGCCCATCTGCAAGTTTCAGGGCCATCGTACGCCCCATGGTTTTTGCCATGGTTTGCAGCGTCAAAACCGTTGATCGCGGCACCCAGGCTCGATCTGGCCCACCCTCCAGGGTAATTGGACGGCCAGCAAGTTTTTTGCTCTCCCCAACCAAAAGAGATCCGGCGAGACTGTATTGAGTCACATCCTGGACTGGAGACCAGGAAAACTCATCGGCCCAGAAAAGATCCGATGGAAGGTTTACGCCATCGAGGGTTATCATGCCGTCATCCCTGCCTGCTCCAGCTGTCGTATAAGGGCATCCGCGGACGCTTCAGACCCTCGCAGCCTGGCATTTCCAAGACGTATCTCTACCACCTTGTCCGCCTTGGCTTCTTTTCCCTTGCCCGTTTCCACGCTTTCCACCTTGCCACCCCCGGTTTCCTTTTCTTTTTTTCTCACCCAAGTCGGAAGCTCCGTATAGCTGTTCTTATTTCTGGCAGTGTATTCACCAGTTTTTGGGTCTTTTATAAACTCGACATCGCGGACCTTACGGCCGGACGAGGCCTTTTTCGCTGCATCAAGCTTGGCCAGCTCCGCTTCCATAACTTCACGCTCTTTTTTCGTAAGACCAAAGTCGTCAACCTTTTCCTTTTTCCCGGTTCCGGCTTTTTCGTTGAGCTTGTCATAGCTCTTCATCATTTCCGCAGTAGCTCTTTCAACTGTCTGAACCTGCGCTTTGGTCTGTTTTTTTACGGCCGCCGTAATCTGTTGATGGGTGTTTGCTGCAGTTCCAGAGACTGTTTTCGCCCCCTTGCCAATTTCTTCATACATATCACGATAGATTTTCCTGGCCTCTTCAATCTCCCTTGCCACGGCTTCGGTATCGCCACCTGTCATCCAGGCCCATACCTGCTTTATTTTCAGCGCTAAAAGGGTGAGCATCTCGGCCACCTTGTTTCCCGCTTTTTTAAAGAAATCAAACTGAAGAAGCCATTCCCCGACCATATAACCAATTTCAAAGGCAGCAAGAACCCCAAACCAGCCCTTAATCGTTTTTAGACCCGCCGAAGCGGACAACGCCGAGGTCCGCAGGGCTTTCAGCTTTGCAATCAGAAGAGGCACCTTCCCGGCTGCGGCAACTATCGACTCACCAAAGCTGGCAAGATCAAATACGCCAAGCCGTATGGCGGCAACAATATGCTTGAGCCCGAGATGCCAGGCAGCAAAACCACCTACGGCTGCCGCCATGATCCCAATAAGACTCTGTATCGGGCCGGGGAGATTGGCAATAATCCCGGCAACAGCGGAAAGACCGTTAGCGACCAGGACAACAGCCGGCGCCAGGGTGTTGCCAAAGGCAAGCGCCATTGCCTCGGCAGAAGCCGCCAGCCTGCGCAGGGCTCCACCGATACCGTCTTCTTTGTCAGCGGCGATCTCTTTTGCCAGCCCGCCAACACCTTCGAGCCCCGCCCGAAAATCCCGAATCTTGTCGGCCCCCTGGGCGAGCAGCGCGGCCATTCCGGGCCCGGCTTCCTGGCCAAAGAGCTGTATCTGCTCAGTGGGCGTGAGCGAAGCCTTGCCGAGATCCGCAATAATATCGGCAAAATTTCTTACATTTCCGGAAGCGTCCGTTACCTGAATGTTATATTTTTCAAGAACTGCGGTGGCCTTTTCGGAAGGATTAAGCAGCCTGGCAAGAGCCCCGCGAAAGGCGGTGCCGCCGCGCTGGCCTTTAAACCCGGCCTCGGCGTAGGCCTCCAGAACTGCCACAGTGTCCTTGAGAGAATAACCAAAGGAAGAGGCCACCGGGCCGGCATAACTCAGAGCCTTACCCAGCTGCTCAAGAGATGTTGACGAACTGGTGTAGCCCTTGACCAGGACATCGGTCACCTCGCCCGCTTCGGCAATATCGAGACTGAATTGTGCCAGGGTGTCCGTGACCAGATCGGCCGATTCTTTTACGGTACCCCCGGCAATAGCGGTCATATTCATCGCATGGGGAAGAGCTCCGATAATCTCGTTTGCCTTCATCCCGGACTGGGCCAGCTCTTCCATTCCTCGCGCTGCATCGGTTGCTGAAAATCGGGTTGTGGCACCCATCTCCTTGGCAAAGCCGGTGAGTTCGACAAACTCTTCTTTCGTTGCGCCGGCAACGGCTTTGACTGAACGCATCGAATCGTCAAAATCAGTGAAGACCCGCACGCCGCGAAGTGCCGCGGCAACCGAGCCGGCGAGGCCGAGCAGGCCGGCCCAGCCTGACTGTATTTTCTGCAGATGAGCACCCCAGCCATTGGTCGCCTCACGCAGATCACGAACCTTGAGACGCAGCCTGTCTTTTGCAACTGCCAGCTCTTTTACAGAGAGCCTGCCGCTGTTTTCCAGATCTTTATAGGCCCGTTTCAGCCCCTTGATCTGGCTGTTGATTTCGGCAAAAGATCTGACACCCAGCATATTCCGTGCCGCAAGAACACGCCCCTGCTCTTCGGCCGCCGCCTCAAGCTTTTTATACTCACCCGCCAGATCAGAGACGGCAATCCCGTTGCTTTTGAGACTCTCTCTGGAGTTGTCAAGCCTCCCCTTGAGGCTGGTTATCTTGTCGCCAAGAGCTGCCACAAGTTTTGCGGCTCGCTCATAGCTTTTGACCAGTTTTGGGTCCGCTTCGGAGTCCGCCATTGCCCGCTTCAGATCCCGCATCTTTTTTTTGGCAGCAACAAACTGCTCATTGGCCTTGCGAAAGGATTCCTGCAGGCCTGAATATGCGTCAATTCCTTTCATCAACTTCAAATCAGACTGCAGTTGGGCCATATCCCCCCTGCCTTTATAGGCTGCCCGAAAGGTATAGACAAAATTTTTGCCCGACATGTACCTTTTCCCTCGTTTGCTTTTCCCGTTGTTTTGCGTTATCGTTGATGCATGAAACTCAAGGATGCGGCAAAAATATATTGGAGCCTGGTTGTTGTCTCTGCCCCTCTGATTTCATATTCAGAGGTCGCTCTCTCTTTTGTGGCCTACTCTTTTCTGGGCTGGGCTCTTCTTTTCCCGTTGTACTGGCTGATCGGTGCCCCCTGGTGGGACTAACCAGCATGACTGCACCAGCGGTCTCATCTGCCCGTCATCACGCATCTGCAGCAGCTGTTTTCAAGGCGGTGAGAAAGAGGCTGAAACCGTATTCCCAAACCCTGTGATGTCCGAGCATCACCAGGCTGCAGGCACTCTCTCTGATGACTATTTCTTCTGTCCCCCTGTTTTTTCCTGAAGTTTCCCCGATAGCCGCGCCGCCATCGCGGCAAAACCAGGGTTTGCCTTTTCCACTGCTTTGTAGACATCAACCAGATCAGACGGCATCACTGAGGCAGAAACAAAAGACTCTTCAGGCTCTCCTGTTGATGCCAGCACCAGATCAAAAGGCAGGTCAGAGTCGATCAGTAGATCGAGGTTGTGCAGCTCATAGTCATCTGAACGTATTTTCTTGAAAAGATTGTCCACCTCAAGAACAGACAACTCCTTTGCAACGATCTCCCTGCCGTTCAAAACGAAGCTTACAGCGTTCTTCACAGGATTTTCCTCCTAGCTTAACCAGATGTGTCTCATTGGCGATAACTTACCAGCAGGCGTCTCCAGCGTTCCCTCAAAGGTTGCCTCTACAAATTCTTCACCGATCAAGGAAAAGTTGGAGGTAGGAGCAAGCCGCATCATGTAGATTTCGGAAATAAAATCCCGACCGTCGGCGAAATTTTTTCCGTCCAGCTTCACCGCGACGAGGACGTTGGCCTTGGTCATGGCGGCCATCTGGGTTCCGGCGATCGCTTGTTGATCAAAGGTGAGATGCAAAACGTCACCGTCTGCAATCCCCCCTGAAGAAAGAGCCTGAATCATGCCGAGACGGACGTTGCAGGTGTAATCGATACCTTCTGTATATGTGGTGGCATCTGTCTCGTCTTTTACTTCGAGATTTGAGATCATATGGGCACCGATCTCGACAAACTTATCGGCAATGGCCGTCACGCTGGCTGTCTTGCCACTTTCAGCAGCCTGACTGAAATTACTGTTTGTGCCAAAAAAGGCCGCTGCAAAAAGTGACTGCGAGAGCTGGCCAAACTTGATTGTTGCGGTCATGGGCTTGGGCAGGGTCACCGATGCCAGGGTCTGGCCATAATTGTCACGGCCGTGGGCCGTTTGTTCCTTGCGGTCGGCATCGGGCTTTGGTGTAAATTCGGAGCAGTCCCCCTCCAGAGAAAGGCCGGTACTTGCCCCGGTTTCCGTCAAGATATCAACATAGGCGTCTGCCGCCCCGACAAAACTGAAAAAATCACTCATAACTGGTACCTCTCAGGTCGTAAAATTGAGATAAAATGTAACAATATGCACCGGGTGCGGCTGGATGCCCTCCCGGCTTCGCTCTGTTTCCAAACCAAAAAAATAATCAATAGGTGTTGTCAGTTTATAGACGCCGACCTGTCTGGATCGGGTAAGCCCGCCAATGGCATCCGCCAGCTTCTTGATATCCCTGGTGCCTGCTGCGACATCTCCCATTGTCCAGATTGCACCGACAACAACAACGCTTAACTCCTGCCTTGAAGAGAGATACGAACCCTTGTGCTGACAGACACGCACTATCGGCAAGGCCTCACCCTCACTCCAACTGTTATCTTTCGGCGTAAAGGAGTGGACAACACGCACGCCTCTGGGCTGCCCGGAAGACTTGTTGGTAAAAACCAGATCGACGCAGACTTCCCCGATTTTATCGATCAACAGGTCGACCAGCTTGTTCATAACAACCCCGCTTTTTTCAAATAAAACTCAGCCTGATGGACGAAGTTTCTATCCATGATGGTTTCGCTCGCATCATCGAGGAGTTCTACGTACCTATCCTGCCCGGCCAGCTTGATCGGCGAAGGACCGAACAGCTCTTGTATCGGCAGCCTCGGCGTATCACGGCCTTTACGCCAGAACACTCCTATGTGTCCGGATCGCATCTGTGCGACAAAGGCTCCCTCAACCTTTTTTCTGCTGCCTCTTTTGACGATGACAGAGATCCCGCCCCGGGGAGAGTAGGCTCCGCTCTTTAACCTTCTGGTAGACGGTGCGCTCCGGGGAGACGGAGAAAAGTTGTAGAGAGGAATCCCCGACGGGCCTGTGCCGTGTATTTCGGCCTCCAGGTCTTTATAGTGGGCCTTGCGTATTTTCAGCGCGGACCTGACATCCCCTTTTTTTATGTTGTATTCCTTGCAGATTGCATCGATCAGTATCTTGCGCACAGAGACTGCGGTTCTGTTCAGCGCAGCTGCCGAGGCCTTTTGCAGATCCTTCTCCGGCATTTTTATGCCGGGGAAGAAAAGCTCCACATCTGCAGAGGTATGCCCAAAAAAACACAACATCAGAAAATCTCCCGAATGAGCTGCACCTGGATAACGCCGACACCGGAGTCATCGAGGTCTTCAACCTCCCATTCAACACCGTCCACATCGAGACGCTCACCCATATACAGAGACGGAAAATCTTCCTCCCGCCCGAGAAACTTCCATCGGGCAGTGCGGCTGCCATCGTAGTCAGAATCGCGTTGTTCAACCGGCCCGGCAACAACATCGCAGGCCCTGCCGTCCACCACGATGGCACTGACAAGATCGTCAATAAAAAAGGAATCTACGTCAAGCTCAACGGCCATCAGCCTTTCCCTTTTTTCGGACCAGAGACTTTTTTCTTCTGATTGCCAGCGGGAACAGCTTCTTTCTCCACAGGCAAAGAGCTATGTCTGCGTATCTCGGGCACCGCCAGCTCATAGAGCTCGCGGCGTACATAATTCGCAGACGGAGTGTTTACTTCTTTGATTGCCTCAGCCCGGTCACAGCCGAGATAGAGGGCCTCGCCCTTATCTTTTTGGGAGCAGGATGCAAAGCCCAGGACAATAAAATGTCTCATGATCTCACCTTTTTTATGCTGTTTTGATCGGTTTTAACCGGATCAGGCGGTCACCAGACGATGGCCGGCGTAGTCGGTGAGTGTGCCTGCAGAACCGCCCTGGGAACCGGCAACGGCCCCGTACATAACGGCTACTGTGCAGTAGACGTCAAAGGTGCCCTGCTCAACCCACTTAATGCCAAGCAGCGTAAGGCCGGTATCTTCGTCGGTTAGGGTCTCAAAGCTTGCCACCTGCGGGATGCCTGCCGCCTTTGCAATCTCACTGGTGTCAGAGGGAACGCGTGTGGCAAGGATCACAGACTCACGGGTGCCGAAAAAACCGCTCTGGTTTTCTCCGTTATCCGGCATATCCGGGTACTCCCAGATATTTGCAAAACCCTGGAGCGCAACCAGATGACCAAGTGCCTCTGCACCGATCCGCTGACCATGATAATCGCCGCTGGCGATCCTGCTGTCGGTGGTCAGTGTTGACATTACCGATGAGTTGACAATGCCAAAACGCCCGGAGGTGTTGACCCCTCTACCGTTCATTGCCTCACGGATGGCGACCAGCATATCAAGGTCACTGTTGTCTGCGGTAAAGGTTGAGGCCTCACTGAAGTTGGCAGAGCGGGCCAGGGCCAGACAGTAATCGGCGATCGATTTAGCGAGCACGTAGCCGCAGTTCATTGTCGCCTCTTCGAGGAGGTTGATCTGCTGCACGGTGGATGCCGCATCAAGAAAGTCGAGCTTAATCGGCACATGCTTGTGCTGGTTGATAGTCACCGGCACATCGTTGAGCAGAGACTTGGCGTCGGCGGCACCGTTTTTATAGCCGGTATCTGCATTGTAGTCCTGTACGGCGGGCAGCCCGGCGATACGGGCGTTGACCGTTTGGTTCAGTTTTGCCTTTTCTCCGGAGAAATCTGTTGCAAAGGCACTGACCAAAAAGGGCAGGCGCACCTTGAAGGCGTCAAGGACAAGCTCAAGAATCTGGGTTGTAGACAGTGTTAAAGCCATTTTCTTACCTCTCTATGAATGAATTATTGGATAGGTGATTTTTACTTTGAGCCGAATCTGGCCTGCCTTTTTTCCTTGATTCTGGCAACAGCCGCATCAGCCTCGGAGGAACTGTCGAGGGACGTCTCGCTCTCCTGGGTTGCAGGATTTTGCAAAGAGAGGGTTGTTCGCCAGGCCTCCGGGGACTTATCCAAAATGTGGGCGCGAAACATCTCCAGCGATCCGCCGTCCCGGGCGAACTGCTCAGCATCCTTGACAAAACCAAACTTGGCACCAAGCTCCCGTATCTCTGCCTGGCGTTTACGGTCGGCGGTGAGGGCCTCTTCTATAGCCGCTTCAAGGTTTACTGGCTCTTTCTCCAACACCTCAGTAAAAACAACGTCTTCCACAGCACCTTCTTGTTCTCCGGTTCCTTTGATACCGGTCATTTCTTCGGCCATCTCAGCCTCCCTTGTTAATAGTTGATGCTCAGCCGCCTGTCTGTCACGACGGCGGTGTTCCTGGTATTTTGTTATAAACTCTTCAAAACGCTCTCCGTGGCAGGAGATTGCCTCCATCACCGCGGGGTTTTCCTGCAACAGATCAAAAATCTGTGGATTGAGATCGAGAAATTCTGTTATCTGGCCTGCAACAGCCTCAGCAGAAAAAGCAGAAAACAATCCGTCATTTACAGCCGGGCTGTCAACACAGTCGCAGGCGTGGAGCGTTTCGCACTCGACATAATCGGGGCCTTTCGTCTCCCTGAAGTTTTCGTTACGCTCACCTTTGTTGTTATATGGATAGATCCTGTCTCCCTGCTCATTTTTGCGGTAAGAGGAGCCGGCGGTAAACACGATAGAAGAGCCGAAGACATCCGACTCTTTTTCGGCCATCCCGATAATGTAAGAATAGAGATCGCCTGAAGGGGCATCCTTTGCTGTATCGCTCAGGTGCAGATCGGCAAAGCAGGTTGCCGCCGTATTGCCTCCCTCCATCGGGGAGGGACCGCAGGAAAAATTTTTAAAACGGCCAAGAAATGTACCAAGGGCGTCGCTGCACATATTGGGATGGCCAAAACGGGCCTTCAGCCCCCGTTTCAAAGCATTGCCCTGGGTGCAAACGGTTTCGACAAATTCAGCATCGATATGATACCCATGTCCTTTTGCCTCTCCTTCCGTACAGACCTTGACCCCGTAAATAATCCCCGCCTCGGCATCTACTCGAGTGGGTTTTGCCCGGAGGCATCCGGTATCAAACCATCTTTTTTCATCAGCCATTGTTTTCTTCCTTCGTTTGTGCAGGCCCGCCTGTCGTTTTTCCTGAAAACAGATCTCGCTCGACAAGGACCCGCTTTTCTTCGGCAAGGGCATCTGCCGTATCTCTAAAATCGGCACCGGACGTCTCTGCGATAATGGACTGCCGCGTCCGCAGATTTTCGTTAATTGCTGTAACCTGGGCGTTTACCTCCTTGAGCGGGTCGATCCAGGCCCAGCCGCGCGGCTGCCAGACAACAGCCGGGTCAAGATGCCTGCGGGAGGGTGGAACCTCGACAAGCTGCATGACATGTACCGTCCAGTCGTACCATTCATCAAAGAGCGGCTGGTAAAAGCCGTTAATCATCTCCCGCTGAATGCAGCGCCAGCCTTCCCTGTCTTCGAGAATTGCCTGGCGAAGGCTGGAATAGTTAACATCCGAATAGTTATTGGACAGACTTGGGCTGGAGACGTTAAGCCCGTTGGCAATCTGCTGCAAAAAGACCTTGTGCCCGCTTTCATAGGTCGATGACGGATAGTCCGGATCAAAAAGCTTCAGGTCAAGCCCCGGTGGAATCATGTCAAAGCTTCCCGGGGTCGCCTCGATCGATGCAGCGTCAAATTGACTGGAACCTCCCTCTTCTTCGCTGAACATATACTCCGGATTTGAAGACGTAAAAAAGCCCATCTTGGCCGCGGCAACCCGCCAGCCGACAACAATAGCCTCATGTACGCCGTTGAGCATCTTGGTCTTGTGCATAACCGCCGCAAAATCGGGAATACCACGGATCTGCCCCACATACTCACGGCGATAAAAATGGATGATCTGACTGGCCGGGATACGATGCCTCCGGGCAGCCCTGCGCAATAGTTTGCCGGCCGGGCTCAGCTGATGGAAATGATAGGCAACAGGCCGCTGAAATTCATCAAACTCGATACCCATCTCAATCCTGTTTCTCCCGCCTTTACCGCTCTGCGGCTCAACACAATAATTGCTGTCCAGCAGGTCAGGATTCAAAAACCGTACCGCGAAACGATGTCGGTTGTGCGGATAGCCGTGGAGAATCTGAATAAAACATTCACCGTCGATCGCCTTTGACCAAAGAGCCAGCCAGGCGATCTCTTCCAGGGTCATCTGCCCACAGGCGGAAGGCGATTCAAAGAAGCCGCCTCTCCTGCGCTTACGGCAGAAAAGACCGTATTCCCGCTCGATCTCCGCATTAAATTTTTCGTCAAGCTGCTTGGAGCCTGCAAGCTTGTTCTTTGCCTGGAAAATTATCCCGGAATGGCCAAGAACATTCTGTTTTAAAAGGGAGAGAAAGCGGCGTACTGTATCGTCATTGCGGGCAAGATCACGAGAACGCGCCCTGAGTCTGCGCAGATCGGTGCGCAGCATGGCATTGATGTCTTCCGGTAGAAAAGCCCACTCTGCAAGACTTCCATCACTCGCCCCTTTAAATCCGGAAGAGAACATCTTCAACCGGGCCCGTTGCCAGCCGGGCAGACGGTGCAGAGGGATCGGCCTGCCCCCGGCATCATAAAGTATCGGGATATTTTTGCTCATGCCGGAAACCTTGAATAGATTGTTTTGAAAAGGCCTGTTTTACCGGAAGCAACCCGTTCACCAAGAAGCTCAGACTTATATCTGGCACGCACCCCGATAAGTTGTTCATGCGAATAGTATTGAATCTCCACCCCGTAGACGATCTGTGATTTCTGGGTCTTGCTGGCACGCCCCTCAATCGCCGCCTCAATAGCCTCAAGAACCTTTTCTGCATGGGTCCGCCCGTCGTAGGTTGCCGGATCTGCAGTGGCGAGATCAGGCCGGGCAATCGTTTTACCCTGGGAAAAGACACGGCCGCCGCCGTTGCCTGCACGCTGGAGCTGATAGTCATATCTCCCTGGAGGAAGTGTAGCTGTATCAATAACAAGACGGTGATTACTGCCCGCTGCCGTGGAGGTGATGGTTTGCTTCGCCGAACTCGAAATCAGGACAAGGACAATCGAATAGACCGGGGCCGGATAGAGACCGCCGGGGATCTCGACAATAAATCTGTCGCCGACAACAAATTTTGGAGGGATCGAGCTGTAAATTTCCATGCGGAAATCTTACACCACGATTTGGCCAAAAAAATAAAAGCAGTATAAAAGACGTATAAAAGTAGTATAAAAGTAGTATAAATACATATTGACAGGGTTTTTGAGAGGGGGCTTTTGGAGACTTATTGTAGTTACAATAAAGGCATGATTGGCAGGTTTGATATATGAAGGGCTATGATCTGCAGGTCATCAGCCTGAGAAAGGCCAACAGAAGGGAGATAGAACGATATGCCAAGGCTTAAGCAAGGAACCCGGATTCCATCCAGGGAAGAAGACCAGAAAATAACCAGAGCCGCCCACGAAGATGGCAGCCTGGTCAGTGACCAGATGTTTGACTCGATGCGTCCGGCCCAGGAGGTCGTGCCACAGTTGACGAGCCAGAAAAGGAGATATTCAGAAAAAGTCTAACGAGAATAGGTGAGGCTGGAGATCAACAGAAAATTATCAACTACTTGAAATCGTCAGGCAAAGGTCGTAGAGATAATGCGCAATGAGCTGGATTGGAATATGAAAAAATAGCTACTATTCTCAGGGAAATTGCTGAATCAGCAGCTCCAAAAAACGAGTACCGCAAAAACAGCAGACACTGTCGCTACGGCAACACTAACAATGCCGAATATTGTTCTTCTTCTTGCGCTGTTAAGCTTTTTGTTAAGATCTTCTCGAATTATTGGCAGCTGGTCAACATAACCTGTTAATTTATTACTAATTTCATTATATTTTTCATAGGGTTCACAAGGCCCATCAATAGGCTCTCGAAGATTGTTTTCATCATCACTGATGCTATTTTTACTTCTATTGATGACATACTCCCTCGCCTTTTCAGCAAGTTGCATCATTTGGACATATTCGGGAAATACATCCGTGATAGTTGTATCTTTATAATCATCACAAAAAACATCTATCTTATTAAGATTATAGATAAACTCCATTTCGATGCAATCATGTATAGCCCGATGACAATGGTTTTTCGCCTTTTCAAGCTCATCAATTGGGTTCTCTTCTTGATTTTTTGGAGCTTGAGCCCGAAGAAGATGAAAAGCGCAGTAACGTAATTCGTTTATTGGAGGAACGAAAAGGCCTATTGGTAACCGATCAAGCCGCTTAATTTTTTTCTCTGCCAGGGCAAATTCTTCCCTGACTATTTTTGCAAGCGCAGCTGTACCTTTAGATTCTGGTGTTATAGATTGCAAAATAAAGATATGGTGGAGAATTATTTACGGGATAAGATCTTCGCACGAAGAGTGCAAACATCCGCTGGAGTAGTATAGCGTTTCCAGGATAATGAAACACTACCCCTTGCGTATTTTGAAACAAGGGTGGAGACAAAAGCCTCTTCCCTGTCTTTCGGTGATTTGGGGACCTTTGGAAATATCAAACGTAACCCACTTACGAGTTTTTTGAAGCTCATATTCTTCTTGAGGTGTCCTCAACTCCTTTTGAAGTGATTTGAACAAATAGTAAGATCAAGCAAACTTTTTAGAACATAAGTGAGCCTAATCAAACTTTTAAACAATTTAATAACAATATTTGACAAAAAGTCAATATATTTTAACTAGAATTTTCTTCAAGAAACAACAAGGTTCGGAAGGTCGAAGAAAACATATGGGTTGTTCCAGACACGTGTCTGAATAAAGTAATCAATTGTAATGATTGAGATTTATAACTATCAAAAAATAATAAACCGAACTTTAGAGATAAAAAAGAACCCCAAAATCATAAAGTTTTGTAACCTTTCCATCTACCTTTTCTCGAAAAACACCGCCTTTCTCTCTTCAATCCAGCATATCAGATCAACCTGCGTTGCCAGCCATACCTTTGACTCCTGGTCTGTTTTAAACACCGGCAGGGCAAGATTATCCCGATAGTAGGCAAACCGCCGGGGGTTGATCCCGACAAAGGCACAGATCTCCTGGACGCCCCGACAGACAACAGAAGGCGAGCCAAACGGATGAGAATCAGTAGTTGTGGACAAAGCCCTTCCTCGGTTGTTTGCTTGCACGTTTTACAACTTGGGGCCGGCCCTGTGGTCGTCTTTTCTTGAGACCCATAATATCTGCCAGTGCAAGGCCATAGACACAGATATCCCAGTGGTGATTATCCTTGCCCGAAGGGCATTGCCACCGGCCGCGGTCATCCCGGTATTCGGCACAGAGCTGCCGGGCAAAATCGATATCGATCTCGGAGTGAAAACGCAGAGCCCCAGGGCTGTCTAGCTCATGACGCAGTTTCAGATCGAGCTCATCCTTGTAGATGGTGACGTTGAGGGTATAGAGATTTAAACCGCCCGGGATCGGCACCTTTTTACCGACAGAGGAGGGGTAAAAGTCGAGCCGCTGCACCTTCCACAACGTCTCCATAGTTGCCCGGCCCTTGAGCGGTTTAAACATTTTATGCTTGCGGCAAAAATCGTAGACCTCGACGGTGCGAGAATGTTTGGGTCGCCCCGGATTTGCGCCGCCGCCAGAGTCGATAAATGCGGAAACAGGCCGATACACAAGGCCTTCTGCGGTTTGATATTCCCGCATATAGATATCGACAAGATGCTGTCCGCGCTCGACAAAGCCATGATCGATTACCGCCACCGGCAGATCCTCACCCCAGCCGACAGCCCAGACCTGATAGAACCAGCCCCGCTGCTGGGTATCGGCCAGCACCAGCAGACACTGAGTTTTATTTGGCACGACAGCGCGGGGCAGATGTTCGTCTTTCAGACGCAGGATATACTCTTCTTCGCGGTCCTTTTGTTCGTATTCGTAATCGATTGCCTCGTAGCCGTTTGCCCAGGCCTTTTTCTCGGTGATGCCGCCTTTGTCGGCCCGCAGCCAGGCCGCTGCGATCTCGTGCAGCGGCACATCCGGGCAATCAAAAGAGCGGAGCTGGAAGCCGACCTTTGGCGGTCGGGCAAGCTCCGCTCCCTTGGTGGCAACCCAGTGCGGCACCGCAAGGACCGCCTGACGGTCCAGCTCAGATAACTGTGCTCCGCAATGGGTGCAGGTATAATAGATCTCGCTGTCGGGTATGATATCATCAACCTGCAGGCCCTCGGGCAGCACCAGACCCTCGGCCTCGGGTTTAAAGAGCTGCTCACAATGCGGGCAGCGGTGGCGATATTCCCAGATCTGCTGACAGCTCTGCACACCACGCCAGATAAACCGCTCTGCCGGGGTCGAGGCAAAAAAGCGTTTATAACGCCCGCGGTAGAGACGATTTCTCTTTTTAATCAGGGTGATCGGGTCCGCCTCGCGGCCGGTGCGCTCCGGGTATTTGTCAATCTCGTCTCCAAAGCAGTGCTTGGCCGCAAACGAGGCCATCGAGGCCGCCGAATTGGCATGGGCCGGGCGGATAGTAACGCCGTTGTTGAGCCGGATCAGCGAGTTTGTCGTGTCGTTCTCCTTGCGGCTCACATATTTGCGCAAGCATTTGCTGGCCTTGAGCATCGGGATGATCTTGCCCGAGACAATACGCCCGGCGGTCTCTTCGGTCGGCATCAGATAGTAGATGTCGCCGGGGTCGATATCTACAGCCCAGTGCAGACAAGAGAGCATCGCATTGGTCTTGACCGCCTGTTCAACACCGGAAAACCAGATCTCGCGGACGTAAGGCTTGCTGTAGGTCTCCATGATCTTGACCGCATGCGGCGCAAGCTCATGCCGCCAGGGCCCGGTGTGCGGCTCTTCGGTCATCACCCGGTAGCGGCTCACATGCTCGGCGACACCAATCCGCTCTGGTGTGCGCATACGGCGGCGTACCGTCTCGGGGAGCCTTTTCAGCCGATACCCCTGCCCGTCCAGCCTGGCCTGCACCTCTGCGGGCAGCCAGGCCGGCAGCGGGGTGGGATAGAGCTGCTGTTCTCTTGCTGGAGGCACGTCAATCACCCCAATTTTTTACATAACGGGCACTTTCTGCTTTTACGCGGCACCTTGCAGCCGCAGTTAAAGCATTTACGGGTGCGTCTGTCCCGCTTTCGTGTTCGGTTCACACCAACCCTCCTTTGCCTTAGATTGTTGTTTTCAACGCGGCCGGGCCCAGAGACACCCTTTTGCCGAGGGAGATCATTCGCGAGGCGGTGGTGGCCCCCAGGGCACCCCTTGCGATGGCCGCCAGCGCGATCTCCATCATCAGTTCTCTCTCTGTCTCCCTGTCGCCGATAAAATTGTTGGGATCGGCAATGCGCTCGGGCAACTCCTGCATGCTGACGATATGGCTATTTTGCGGAATCTCTTTAAGCGAGAATTGGCCCTTTTCGTTAAAGCTTCCCAAAAAACGCCTTAACCCAAAATCAAATCGTTCTTTTCCACTGTATGATCCGGTTTTGCGGATTGCCGGGAGCATCTCAGAGGTTACCCACTTGCGGAATGGCTTTGCCTCTGATTTATCCGATTTGAGAATAAGAGCATACAGACCAGACTCGCTTACAACCCAAACTAGACCTTGACGACCTAAGCTCAGCTTAGACCGTTCATCCTCATCGAGTATTTTAACAGCCATACTCGCATTAGAATGGCCCAATATGCGGCAGACATCGGAGACGACAAACCACGGCTCATTGTTTTGAAGAACAGTTCTAATTTGATGCGATTGAAACTGGAAGGGGATTACAGATACATTGCTAGGCTTGTTACTCATGGCTTCCTCCAATAAAAAATGCTCCAACTCTTACCAAAGCCAAGTACGGCTTCCGGGGCGTCACCGCTACCCGAGAGTTGGAGCAATTCTGATTGTCGAAATAAAAAAAGGCCTGTTTTAGGCGTGGCCATACGCCGTACTTGTTTTGGTACTTGAACAGTAGCGGCTTTTGCGCGGCAATGCAAGGTTTTTCTGTCTTCTGTCCTCTGACTTCTGATTTCTGACCGGTAAAACCCATCGCAAGAAAAGTGAAACCGTCTCTGGTCATTTCGTAATAGGGATACTCATTTCCTTGATGGTGAAACGTCAACCCACCAAAATTGGTGGCTTTAAATTCTTGCGAGCAATCAAGGTTTTGAATATCTCGAATGACATGATAGTGCTTTTTGCCAAAGACGCGGGCGACCTCACGTGACGAGGCGGTGATTTTTCCGTCTTGCACGGTCAAAGAGAGGCTGGATTGTGCGGGACTACTCGATGCATTACTCATAACATACCTCCGTGAAAGGATTTTAATAAACCCCTTTTTATGCTGCTAAACGCAATATGCTTTTGTGCGATATTATCGGGCACCTTTTCATTCATCATCGAAACTTCTAATTTCTTTCTTCCACGCTCTCATGGGCGGCTTCAAGGGCCATGTCTATCCCGGCAACGGCCCATCTCAACAAATGGATCTGGCCAATAAACTGGCTTGCGGGAACAGTGAGCGTATCGTTTTCTTCATCAACAAGATTTATCAGCAGATCAAGCCCCGCCTGGATTCGCTCGGTCTGAAGCAGCAGCGGAAAGAGGGGCAGCCCGTTATAATGCACCCGGTAACGAAAGGCATCTTCAAGCGAGATATGGCTGTCGTTATAGGCGATGCTGGCAATGTTTTCTTTGTTGTTCATGCTGTCACCTCCATACCCTTCTGCAACTGAACACCTCGGTAGTAAACACCGGCACTCTCCCGAAACCTTACGACACCGTCCACCTTTTTCATCTCCGCACCAAAGAGCCGCTGGCTTGGGGTTGCAGCCTCAACCTTGTCGATATTTTCCCGATACCAGCAAACAAAGGCGCGGTACAGTTCGGTGGCCGATGTCTTGCTGTTTTCGGCACGCTGACAGCAGCTATTGACAAACCAGTGTATCCACGGAGTACCGACCTCTACAGCAAACTCTGGCAGATCGATATCCGCAAAGCTGATACCGGTAAGCCTCTCAAGCATTTCCAGCGACTGCGGTGTTGGCTTGGTAACAATTTTCGTCAGGTCAAGGGTATAT
>PDWI01001182.1_pt1 | contig 41943 bp, 34 predicted proteins | sample 1430891 | NCBI WGS metagenome assembly PDWI01 (sample SAMN01162508, study PRJNA174530) | Oral metagenome, whole genome shotgun sequencing project. | biome: Marine environment; feature: Marine mammal; material: Swab sample of the gingival sulcus; isolation source: swab sample of gingival sulcus... | reverse complement strand
AAAATTAACTTTCATTTTTCTACACCAGACGAAAATTTGGGCTATTTACTATGGCAAACCACAATGCAATGGCAACGCCAAATGAATAGAGCCTTAGATCAAGTAGGTCTAACACATACTCAGTTTGTTATTTTGATTGCGTTGGCTTGGTTATCTCGAAATGCTGAAAATGTAACACAAAAAGAAATTGCTGACCACAGCAAAACGGACAGAATGATGGTGTCTAAAATTTTGAGAAAATTACAAAAAAATAATCTAATAGAACGAAAAGAACACGAAACAGACACCCGAGCAAAATGTGTTTTCTTGACTGAGAAAGGTGCAAAAATACTTCAGCAAGCCATTAAAATTAAAACAGAAGCTAATGAATTGTTTTTTAATGCTCTAAGTGATAAAGATTTTCTTGCTGAAGAGTTAAAAAGACTGATTAAATAAAAACCCCACCTAACAAAAAATATAGTGCATTTGGCAGATTTTACTAATTTTGAAGATGACAGTAATAAATAAACATAGAGGTAAATTGAAAGATTGTGGCGTTAAAATGCCAAACGCACCATATTAAAACTGTTCGGTACAAGTCCCACCCGTTAATTATTAACCCTTCTAAAATTTCATTACTTAACCAAAATCCTACTATCTTTACACTCAATTTTTAAAAAGTTATGAAAGAATTAGAGACACATAATTTAACAGATTCCAGAATATTTAGATTTTGGTTACCACTCGCAGCAACTTGGTTGATGATGTCTGTGGAAGGTCCGTTTATTACAGCTATGATTGCAAGATTAGCTGAACCAAAATTTAATCTTGCTGCTTACGGCGTTGCATTTTCATTTGCCCTTATAATTGAAGCCCCAATAATTATGATTATGAGTTCAACCGTTGCTTTAGTTAAGGACAAATATTCATACCAAAAGTTAAAATCTTTTACATATTTTCTTAATGCAATTATCACTTTTTTAATGTTAATACTTCTTTTTCCTTCAATTTTTAATTTTATTACTATTGATTTAATTTCTCTCCCAGAACATGTTGCCAATCTTACATACATTGCAACTGTAATTCTTTTACCTTGGCCAGGAGCAATAGGTTATAGAAGATTTTTTCAAGGAATTTTAATTCGGCACAACAAAACAAAATTAGTTGCGTATGGAACAATAATAAGATTAATTTTTATGGCTCTAACAGAAATTATACTTTACAATTTTTTTGATGTTGATGGTGTAATTGTAGGTGCTTCTGCACTTTCGGCGGGAGTAACTTTTGAAGCAATTGCCATCAGAATAATGAGCTTAAAGATTGTTAAATCCATTAACGAAACAAAAAATTCTGAAGAAAAATTATCATACCGAAGTATCTTTACTTTTTACTATCCCTTAGCTCTTACATCTCTACTTGGTCTCGGAATTCATCCACTTGTAACATTTTTTATTGGACAAAGTAGAATGTCGTTAGAATCATTAGCTGTTCTACCTGTAATAAATTCGCTTGTATTTATTTTTAGAAGTGCCGGACTTTCCTATCAAGAAGTTGGGATTGCTTTAATTGGTAAAAAAGGAGATGGATTTAAACCGTTAAAAAAGTTTGCCTTAAAACTTGCTCTTATTTCTTCTGGCTTATTGATAATTGTTGCAATTACACCGTTAGCAAAAATTTGGTTTCATAATGTTTCAGGATTATCAATAGAACTAACAAATTTTTCTATTTTACCTTTAATAATAATTTCTATAATGCCTGCACTTTCTGTTACAATTGCATTTCAAAGATCGTTACTTGTTGCGTTTAAAAATACAAGACCTATAACCTACGCCACAGCATTGGAAGTTTTAGGAATTTTAATAATACTTTATATTCTAATCTCTGTGCTTAATCTAATTGGAGCAATTGCAGTAATGATTGCATTCGTAATAGGAAGAGTTGGAGCCATAATGTATTTGCATCCACCTTATAAAACAATTCTAAAAAGAATCTCAATTAAAAATTAATAATTGTAACTATTAGAAGAATTATAGCTAAATTTAATAATCCTATACATTCTTTTCATAAAATTTATAACAATTCATAAAATAAAAGGTTAAAAAATGAAAACACTACGAAACTCAATTCTTCTAATTATAATTGGACTAATTTTTAATACTCAAACAATAAATGCTCATTGTGAAATTCCATGCGGAATTTATGCTGATTCTATTAGAATAGTTTTAATTTTAGAACATATCACAACTATTGAAAAATCTATGAAACAAATTGATAAATTATCTAATGCTGAAAATGTAAATTATAATCAATTGGTACGCTGGGTTGTAAATAAAGAAGAACATGCTGAAAAAATTCAAAAAATTGTTAGCCAATATTTCTTGCATCAAAGAATAAAGTTAACAGACCCTGATGACAAAGAAAAATATGACAAATATGTTAAACAACTAACTGCCTTACATGAAATTTCTGTTTATGCAATGAAGGCAAAACAATCAACAAATCTTAAAATGATAGAAAAGTTGAAAGTTTCTGTAGATAAGTTTTCTAAATTATATTTTCATAAACATTGATATACTTTTTTTACAAACACTTTTATCTGTTAGTTTTTAGCTCAGCCTGGAAAGGCTGAGTTACTTTTTGTAGCACGGACTTTCTAGTCTGTGTTTGTTTTTAGTTATATGCTTTTGTGTTATTGCTTAACTTTTACAACAATAACAGTAATCTTTTCTACAATAGTTCACTATTTTTTACGTGAACAGTCTGAGTTACAAATTTCTTATATTTATAATTATTAAAAATTTTTTAAAAAAATTATGGGTAGATGTAAAAATTCAATTTATCCCCTTATAGTGTTATGATTGAAATAAAGAACTTACATAAAACATTCGGCAATAATTCTGTTTTAAAAGGAGTAAACCTTACAATTGAAGAAGGTGAAACAAATGTAATAATAGGAAAAAGTGGAAGTGGAAAAAGTGTATTATTAAAACATATTGTCGGTTTATTATTTCCCGATAAAGGATATGTAAAAGTAGGTGGAGAAATTATAAATCCTAGTGATAAGAAAAAACTGTATAATATTAGAAGGAAATTTGGATATCTATTCCAAGGTGCAGCCCTATTTGATTCCATGACAGTTGCTGAAAATATTTCTTTGCCCATTGTAGAAAATGACCATGAATTTACAACTAAAGAAATTAATTCCAAAATTGATAAAATGTTGGAATTGGTTGGACTTCCCAAAACAAAGAACTTAAAACCTTCTGAACTTTCAGGTGGAATGAAAAAGAGAGTTGGTTTGGCTAGAGCTCTAATTACAGATCCTGAATATATTTTATATGATGAACCAACAACCGGACTCGATCCTATAATGTCGGATTCAATTGATGCTTTAATTAAAAATTTAGCAGAGCAACTAAGTGTAACCTCAATAGTTGTTACTCACGATATGTTTAGTGTAAAAAATGTTGCTGATGAAATTGCAATGATGCATGAAGGCAAAATATATTTTGAAGGAACACCTCAACAATTACTCAATTCAGATGACAGTGTTATAACAAGTTTTATAAATCGTACGGGATTTAAATATTAGAAAATATTACATAAATAAAAATAAATGGCAAAACATAAAATTAAATATATCTGTTCAAACTGTGCATACGAATCTTTAACATGGCTTGGCAAATGTCCACATTGTAATGAATGGAATACTTTTTCAGAAGAATTCGTTGAAACAAAATCAAACAAAAAAAAGCAAAAAGTAAAAGATGAAAACATTTTTCCGTTAAGTGAAATTGATTCCCAAGAAGATATAAGAGTACAAACGGGAATTACAGAGTTTGACAGAGTTCTTGGCGGAGGATTAATTATTGGATCTGTAGTTTTAATTGGTGGTGATCCCGGGATTGGAAAATCAACACTTGTTATGCAGGCTGCATCAAGTACAAAAGCTAAAATACTTTATGTTACAGGTGAAGAATCTGTAAAACAAATAAACCTAAGAGCAAAAAGATTAAAAGTTGATGAAGAAAACATTTTTATTCTTTCCGAAACCAATGTTGATATAATTACTTCGGCAATAGATAAAATTAAACCTGATGTTGTAATTATTGATTCAATTCAAACAATGCAAAAACCTGAGTTTGAAAATGCTCCAGGAACAGTAACTCAAATAAGGGAATGTACAAACTTCTTAATGCAATTGGCAAAAACTTTAAATTTCTCTCTACTATTAATTGGGCATGTAACAAAAGAAGGGTTTTTAGCCGGACCAAAAGTTCTTGAGCATATTGTTGATACTGTTCTTCAATTTGAAGGTGAAAAAAATTATTCGTATAGAATTTTACGCGCACAAAAAAATAGATTTGGTAACACCAATGAAATCGGCATTTTTGAAATGCATGAAGATGGATTAACGGAAGTAAAAAATCCGAGTCAAATTTTCTTGAGTGAAAGAAATGAAGATGTTACAGGTGCAGTTGTTACGGCAAGTATTGAAGGCTCTCGTCCGGTTTTATTGGAGGTACAAGCTTTAGTTACTCCAACCAATTTTGGTAATCCGCAAAGGGTAACTACCGGATTTGATTACAGAAGACTTTCAATTCTTTTAGCAGTTTTAGAAAAAAGAGCCGGGTTAAGACTTTCTGCACATAATGTTTTCCTTAATATTGCAGGCGGAATTAAAATTGATGAACCCGCAATTGATTTGGCTGTTTGTGCAGCGGTGGCTTCTAGCTTAAATAATCAATCAGCAAAACATAATTTTGTTGTTCTAGGCGAAGTAGGTCTTGGTGGTGAAATTAGAAGTGTCGGTCATATAGAAAAGCGAATTCAAGAAGCAGAAAAACTTGGATTTAAGAATGTTGTTATTCCTCAAAACAATTTGAAATCATTGAAAAGTAAAAGCAATATTCAACTAATTTCTGTAGAAAATATTGCAGAAGCTATTGATAAAATTTTAACATAAAAATGAAACTAAATAAATCTAAACACTGCCTAAACTGTAAAGAAGAAATTAATGATCACAATTATTGTCCGAATTGTGGTCAGTTAAATTCAGATAAGAGATTAACACTTTTTCAAATCTTTAAAGAATTTCTTGGCGATTATTTTACTTTCGATTCCAAGTTTTTTAGAAGTTTAGTTCCTCTTTTAATTAGTCCCGGACATTTAACAAGGGAATATTTAAAAGGTAGAAGAGTAACTTATATTTTTCCTCTTCGATTGTATTTGTTTACAACATTTTTATTTTTTTTTGTTGCTACAGTTAATACAAAAATGGATTTCGTTAAGTTTATTAAAAGTGATGGATTAAAGGATTCAACTAAAGTTGATAAAGCAGTAAAGGATAGTCTTGACAATGAAAAAAAGAGTTTTGAAGAATTAATAAAATCTAGAGTAAATGAAGATGTTGCATATTCAATTGATTCTACTATCTCTTCAAAAAAAGTAAAAGTTAGTGGACCCGGTTTCAAGTTTTCGTTCAACGAAAATGACAAGAAAGAGCAAAGTGCTTTTGAAAGATATATGAATAATAAAGGAAAATATTTAGCTAGTCTTAAAGATGGTTCCGGAATGTTTTGGAAAGAAGTAATTAATCAACTCCCTAAAGTTATGTTTCTTCTTTTACCATTATTTGCATGTTTTTTAAAATTACTTTATGTACGAAGAAAAATCCTTTATGTTGAACATCTTGTATTTTCGCTTCACATACATACTTTTATTTTTATTATGCTGATTATTGTATCTCTAATTTCAAATATTTACGTAACCTTTGCAATAATTTTTCTAATCTTTTTATATATATTCTTGGCACTCTACAATTTCTATGAGCAATCAATCATGAAATCAATTTTTAAGTATTTTATATTGATGGCATTCTATTTTATTTCATTGATTCCGGCATTTGTAGTTTTAGTACTTCTTGCATTTATAAGCTTATAAAAAATGCCGGCTATTACCGGCATCAAATAATTTATATTTAATCAAAAATTAGAGAATATATTTACTTAAATCTCTATTTTTAACAATTTTTTCAAGCTTATCTCTTACCATTTCGCCACTTACTTTAATTTCTGTATCAGGCATTTTATCTGGAACATCAAATAAAATATCTTCTAACAAAGTTGTTAAAATTGTATGAAGTCTTCTTGCACCAATATTTTCAACTTCTTCATTAACTATTGTAGCAGTTTTTGCAATTTCTCTAATTGCATCTTCCTTAAAAGTAATATTAACTTTTTCTGTTTCCAAAAGTGCTGTATATTGTTTTAACAAAGCATTTTCGGGAATTGTAAGAATGTTTATAAAGTCTTCTTCATTTAAACTTTTTAGTTCTACTCTAATTGGGAAACGACCTTGAAGTTCGGGAATTAGATCTGAAGGTTTAGCAACATGAAAAGCACCTGAAGCTAAAAATAAAATATGATCAGTTTTTACAGGACCGTATTTTGTGTTAACAGTTGAACCTTCAACAATTGGAAGCAGATCACGTTGTACTCCTTCACGAGAAACATCAGGACCATGACCACCTTTACTGTTTCCAGCAACTTTATCAATTTCATCAAGAAATATTATTCCCGCTTCTTCAACTCGTCTTACAGCTTCTTTCTGAACATTATCCATATCAATCAGTTTTTGAGCTTCTTCTTGCACAATAACTTTTCTAGCATCTTTAATAGAAGTTTTTCTTTTCTTCTTTTTCTTTGGCATCATATTACCAATTATTTCTTGGATGTTCATTCCCATATCATCCATTCCAAAAGGACCAACAACTTGCATTCCTATTGCTGCAGAAGTTGAATCAAACTCAATCATCTTATCATCAAGTTCACCTTTGTGTAATTTTTCACGCATCCACTCTCTTGTTTTTTCATTTCTTACACTTTCATCTTCTTCATCATTTGTTACTTCACCTACAGGCTTTACAGGAGTTTTAATAGGAGGAATTAGTATATCTAGAATTTTATCCTCAGCCATTCTTTCGGCTTTTTCCTGAACAAGCTCAGTCTTTTCTGCTTTTACCATATTAATAGAAAGCTCTGTTAAATCTCTAATCATCGATTCAACATCGCGACCAACATAACCAACTTCTGTAAATTTGGAAGCTTCAACTTTATAAAATGGAGCTCCTGTCAATTTTGCTAACCTTCTTGCAATTTCAGTTTTACCAACACCAGTTGGACCAATCATAATTATATTGTTAGGCATAATTTCTTCTTTCATGCCTTCATCTACTTGTTGTCTTCTCCATCTATTTCTTAAAGCAATTGCAACAGCACGTTTTGCTTCATTTTGACCAATTATATATTTATCAAGTTCTTCTACAACTTGCGAAGGAGTAAGATTTCGCATTATTTCCTTTTTCATTATCACCACTTAATTTTCTATTGTTTCAACATTTATTTTATCATTTGTATAAATACAGATTTCGGCTGCTGTTTTTAATGCTTCTTTAACAATTTCTTCAGCAGAAAGATCACTATATTTTGTTAACATTTTTGCAGCAGAAAGTGCGTACATTCCACCGGAACCTATTGCTATAATTTTATCATCAGGTTCAATTACATCGCCGGTTCCCGAAACCACAAAGGTTTTATCTTGAGAAACTACTGCAAGCAGGGCTTCAAGTTTGCGTAAATATTTATCTGTTCTCCAATCTTTAGCTAATTCTACAACAGAGCGATCAACATTTCCTCTAAATTGATCTAGCTTTTCTTCAAACCTGCCAAGTAAAGTAAAAGCATCGGCTGCCGACCCTGCAAAACCGACAAGCACTTTACCATCTAAAAGTTTTCTTATTTTCATTGAATTATGTTTCATTACTGTATTGCCAAGTGTTACTTGACCATCACCACCAAGTGCTGCAACTCCTTTATGTATAACTCCTAACACTGTGGTTGATCTAATTCTTCGTCCCAAAATTTTCTCCTTTATAACTTTCAAATACTTACATATAATATCGATTAATTTTTTTTATACCAATATTTTTATGATTTGAAATTTCAGTATTTAATTATAAAACAATAATAACTGAAATAACAAATAAATATATTAAATCTTATAGCACTTCTTTCTTTTTTTGTTCCCACTTTTCTTTCCATTTATAAAATGGAGATGAATATGGATAAGCTGAAATTCTGCCTCCAAATCCCATATACCTAAAGACTACCATTTGTGCATTTAACAATTCAAGTGAATTTAACAATTGTTCATTAACTGTAACTTTATATTTTTCAGCAAGTTCAACAGCTTTGTCTTCCAATTTGTTCATCACTTTATTGTATCTTAGATTTAATTTTCCTTTTTCATCAATTTTTGATAAATCAATATTTTTAACTCTCTTATCTATTAACTTAAATACAGAATAGCCATCTTCTGTTTTAAGAGGACCATAAACATCTCCAACTTCCATATTTTCTGCAATTTTTCCAATTTCATTATTTTCTGTAACTGAAAAAAAGCCAAACTCGCCACTTTTTTCTTTTGTAGATTCTCGTATAGAATGCTGTTTTGCGAATTGTTTAAATACACTATCAACTGCGGTTAAACTTAATGCCTCTTTAACTACTTCCAAACTGTCTGTAAGAACTTCTATTATATTAACTTCAGTTTCAGTATTTTTTTTTGGAGATTTAATTAACGAGCTAATCTCTTCTTTAGTTAGTTCTGTATTTACAACTATATTTTTTTTCAGTAATGTTGATAAATAATTATTTTTCCAAATATCTGTAGAACTTTTTACTTCCGGCAAACTCTCCATTCCTCTTTTATATGCGTTACGTGCCAATAGCTCTAATTCTATTTGTCTTTTAAGTCTTGAATTTAATTGTGCAGCAATTGTGTTAAAATCAGTTGTAAAAGTATAAAAGCCTTCAAAGCTAAAATCTCTTAAAAAATCTAATAATGTTAAAGGGTTTTCATCAAATTTAATAAATACTTTATTTAAGGAATCGGGCTCTAAACTATTTATAAATTTATTTAATTGTACCCCGGTTAAATTAATTTTTGCATTATCTTCTATTTTTTGTTCAATTTTTACTTCTGCAATTAATTTTTGCATTTCTTCTGCAAAGTACCAGAAAAGAGGACCATCGGTAGTAACTCTTAAATTACTAAAGAAATTCTTCCAATAATCGTTGTAAACTGAATCTTCAATTCTACCTTCAACCACTTTTTTTACTTTTGAACTTTTTTGATCGTAGGTTTTATATTTTATAGGAAATTTACTTATTAATCTAAAGATATAATATCCATCTGGAGATTCAATTGGAGCTGTAAATTCATTTATTGATAGATTAAAAATTACTTCTTCAACAGTTGGATACATCTTACCATATTCTACTTCATAAGGTTTGCTTACATATTCAGCATCTTTGATTAGCGTTACTAAAGAATCGAAATTAGAATTTGAAGTCAATAGTTTATAAGCATTATCAATAGCTTGTTTGTCTTTGGAATAAACATAATCAACAAAAAGTTTATGACTTGCCAACTTCAACCCTTTTATAAATTTGCCTTTATCAAATTTTACTTTGTTTGAAATTTCTTCTTTATATAAAGCATCTCTAACATGCATTTTTTCTAAAGGAATATAACTTGTTTGCATTGCATTCAAAGTGTCATAACCAAGTTCCTCAGCTTCAAGGGCAAAAAGATATTCGGCAATTAATGTATAAAGAAGTTCTTCTTTCGCTTTGCCTTTATCGTTATACTTTCTGTTTACTTGCGGAGTAAATTCATATCTGTACTGAAAATCTTTTGCGGTAATAATTTTATCACCGATTTTTGCCAATATTTCAGAATCTTTCTGAGCAAATAAATTGGTTGTTAAAATTAAACTTAAAATTGCTATGTAATATTTTATCATAAATAACTTTTGTAATATTTTTTTGAAAATGGAATTGGAATTATTCTTGAAACTTGATTTTTATAATCCAGATACGATTTACCAAATTTTATTTCAAGACTTTTTTCTTCAAATACTGATCCAATATAAAAGTAAATAAACATACAAATGAAAAATACAAGATAAAATAAATCCATTGTTGGTCTAAAACCCAGAATAATAATTGAAAAAAAATAAATTGGATGTCTTGAATACTTAAATGGTCCGGCAATAATCAATTTGCTATGTTCATCTAAATCATCAATTTTATAAGAATTATTTAAATACCTTTTTATTTGATTTATACCGGCAAATTCTTTTACATCAATAAACGAAACTGACCAAAAAAATCCTACAACTCCCAAAGTTTGAACACCAAAAATAACTAGATCATACGGAAATTGTAAGTCGTAAATAATTAAATTTGGTTTGGGTGAAATGTAATAAATTGCGAACAAAATCAAAATTGATGAAACATTATAGAAAAGTCTGTAAAATGCAACCTTGCTTCCAACTTTTTCAGTAATTCTTTTTTTTACATTAAATGCTGCAAGAATTGAATGAGATATTGCAAATATAGAAAAAAGAGTAATTATAACTACAACATCAAGAACATAAGACATAAAATTAATATTTTCTTCCATCTAAAAATCGTCATATCAAAGAAATAATTCTACAATTAAGAAATTTCAAATAACAGAATTTTTTACAATTCTTTTCTTAATCTGGCAACAGGAATTTGTAATTGCTCTCTATATTTTGCAACAGTTCTTCTTGCAATATGAATTCCTCTATCAACTAAAATTTTCGCAATTTTTTCATCGCTATAAGGTTTACTTTTAGGCTCGGAATCACAAATTTCTTTAATTAAAATTCTAATGTGTTTGTTAGAAACTTCGTTTCCGGAATCTGTAGAAAGCCCTTCACTAAAGAAATATTTTAATTCATGAATTCCCATTGGACTTTGAACATATTTACCATTTACAACTCTGCTTATTGTAGAAATATCCATCATAATTTCATCAGCAATATCCTTATAAATCATAGGTTTCAAAAACTTCGATCCATTTTCAAAAAACTGATATTGTTTTTCCAAAATACTTCTCATAATTTTCATGAGAGTGTCTCTTCTTTGCTGAATTGAAGCAATAAACCATTTTGCCGATTCAAATTTTTCGCGTAAAAATTGGTGTGTTTCTTTTTCTCTTTTAGAAATTTTCCTTTTCCTTTTTTTACTGTCAATCATTTCTAAATAAGTTTTGCTTATTGTAACGGAAGGAACACTTTTATCATTTAATGAAATTACATAATTGTCTTCTATTTTTTCTATAATAAAATCTGGAGTTATTTGATTTGCTTCATCGGATTCAACTGTTCCTGCACCAGGTTTGGGATTTAACTTATGAATTAAATCGAGAGTAGATTTTAATGTTTCTCTCGTTAAGTCCATTTTAGTTTGTATTGCATCAAACCTCTTATTAATAAAATCTTTGTAATAATCACTTAATATTTTTTCTGCAAGATATGAATAATACGGATCGTAAGATAAATTTTTAATTTGAATGAGTAAACATTCCCTAAGATCACGAGCCGCAATGCCTACAGGTTCCAAATTCTGAATTCTATGTAAAACTTTTTCAGCATCTTCCAAAGAAACTTCTACATGCTCAAATAGATTTAGGTCTTCAACAATTTTTGATAAATCTTCTCTAAAATATCCATCTTTTGAAAGACTGCTAATTATAGTTTCACCAACAAGTATTTGGTCTTCCGACAAATTGAGAACATGAAACTGATCCATTAATCTTTCTTGCTGAGAAACTCTTTGTGGAGCAATAGGTCTATTATCTTCATCATCAGGGCTTTTATTCATTCTATCATTGTCAAGATCCCCATCATTCATATAATCTTCAATATCAAATTCTTCAGTTCTATCAATTTCAAAATCTTCGCTTTCTCCTTCAACAGAATCTTCTTTTCTTTCTAAGGTTAGCTCAAACTCTTCTTCAAAAGTTTCTTCTAAAACCGGATTTAATTCAAGTTCGGTTTTTATCCTCTGCTCAAGTGCAATTGTATTTAGCTGCAATAGTTTTTGATATTGAATTTGTTGAGGAGATAACTTTTGTTGAAGTGATAATTTTTGATGTAATGATAACATTTTATTTTCCGTTAAGTTTTTCCAATTTATTATAAAATTCTTCGTTATAAGCTCTTTTTAACGACTTTTCACAAAATTCTAATACCGATAATCCAGTCTTTTTGCCAAGCTTTAAAGCTGCTTTGCAATCATCATATTCTTCATACCGTAAAACATCTCCTCCAAAATCAGAAATGCGAATAGGAAATAAATGACAAGAAATTGGTTTAATAAAATCAATTTTTTTATCGTAATATGCTTTTTCAATTGCACATTTTGCAATATCACCTTCGTAATAAACAAATACACAATCTGTATCGCCATGACTTCTTGTCATCAGCTCATCATCTTTCTTTTCCCAAAATCCATTTTTATTTATTTCATCTATACTTTTTTGAGGAAGATATTCAGAAATAATCGGCATATATTTTTCTATAATTCTGATTTCTTTAGATTTTAATGGAGCACCATACTCGCTTTTCATTGTACAGCAAGCACCTTTACAAGCGCATAAATCACATGTAAACTTTGTTTTTGCTATTTCTCGACTTACGAGAACACCGTCAATATTATCTAAATTCAGCATAATTAAATTTTGGAATAATTTTTGCTAATTTAGTGAAAAAAAGGATTTTTTTAAAGAACAAATTGCCTTATCGGGGTCTTAAAAAAGAGAAACCGAAAAAAGGGGAATTATTATAAGTACAGCAAGTAAAAAAGAATATCTACAAGAAATAAAAACAAATATTCAGAAAAAGTATGGGGTAATGCCCAAAACTCAATTATAAAAAGTGTTGAATTCTAAATTTATAAATGCTAAAACTAATAAAGGACTTATTAAAATTTATGAAAGACTAAATCTTTTTGAATTAGAAAAACTTTTCCATACCCTCAAATTTCTTTTTTTAAGTAATTACTAATTATAAGATTATTTTTAATATTTCTATTTCAACACAACCTTTCTCTTTTTTTTCCGTCAAAATACAATAAAGAATAACCTCTTTTCGTTTACTAAGAAAAAATGGAATAATCTATGAAAAATTTTTGCGTTGTATTTGTCCTACTGTTAATTGTAACTCAATTGGTAATTGCAAAAGATCATCTAAAAGTTAAAACTTACAAGCTAACAGAAAAAATAAACTTAGATGGCTTATTAAATGAAGACATTTATAATAAAGAACCAATAAGTAATTTTATTCAAAAATTACCGGATGAAGGAAAACCCGCAACGGAAATAACAAATGTTTGGGTTTCTTACGATGAAGAGAATATTTACTTTAGTGCCAAGTTATTAGATTCTAAACCAAATTATATTGATAAGAGTCTTTTTAGAAGAGATTCTTACGATCCTTCCGATTGGTTTTTTATTTATATCGATTCTTATAACGATGATAAATCAGGTTACTATTTTGCAGTAAATGCCGGAGGCTCTCAAATTGATGGGACAATTGAAAATGATAGTTGGAAAAGTACTTCGTGGGATGGTATTTGGGAATCGAAAACAAAAATTAATGAAGATGGTTGGTCGTTAGAGGTTAAAATTCCATTTTCTCAAGTTCGTTTTAAAGAAAATGATGAAATGGTTTGGGGTATTAACTTTGAAAGAGATATTAAAAGAAATAATGAAGAGTCTTATCTTATTATGGTTCCTGCAAAAGAAAGTGGATTTGCATCTCGTTTTGCAGATTTAATAGGCTTAAACAATATTAAACAAAAACAACATTTTGAGATTAGACCTTATTTAGTTCAAAAAGCTCAATATTTAATTCATGATAAAAATGATCCTTTTTATAAAGAAAATCAATATCCTACAAACATTGGAGTTGATCTTAAACTTGGTTTGGGAAATAGCTTTATTGTAGATGCTACAATCAATCCAGATTTTGGACAAGTAGAAGTTGACCCTGCAGTTATAAATTTATCGGCATTTGAAACATATTATAGCGAGAAAAGACCATTCTTTATTGAAGGACAAAGTATTTTTGAATTTGGTTATGGTGGATCTAATAATAATTGGTTTTTTAATTTCGGAAGTCCCGATCTTTTTTATTCTCGGCGAATAGGACATTCACCAAGCGGAAGTTTACCTAATTATGATTACAAGGATTATCCGAAAGAAACAAGAATACTTGGAGCTGCCAAATTAACAGGCAAGATTGATGAGTCATGGTCATTTGGTGCTCTTAGTGCTGTTACAGAAAGGACTTATGCAACAATACAAAAAAACGGATTAAATTCAGAACATGAAATTGAACCGTTTACAAATTATGCAGTTTTAAGATCACAAAAAGAATTTAATAAGGGAAAACAAGCACTCGGTTTTATTTTTACTAGTGTTAACAGAGATTTAAGAACAGAAAATCTATCTGCTAACTTAGTTAAGAATGCTTATAATTTTGGAATTGACGGTTGGACTTTTCTTGATAGTTCGGAAACATATGTTATTACAGGTTTTCTTACAGGTTCTCATATAAATGGTTCTAAAGAATCTCTAACTAAAATTCAAAAAAGATCCACACATTATTTTCAAAGACCAGATGCGGATTATATAACTTTAGATACTAATAGAACTACTTTGAATGGTTATTATTCAAGAATTGCTCTTAACAAGCAAAAAGGAAACGTCTTTATAAATGCAGCAATTGGAGCAGTTTCTCCAGGCTATGAAAATAGCGATCTTGGTTTTCAATGGATGGACTCTAGAATAAATGGTCATATCGTTTTGGGTTATAGATGGTACAAACCGGACAATATTTTTAGGAGGAAAGCTGTAAATTTTGCACATTATGAAAATTATGATTTTGAAGGAAACAATACTTCAAATGGTTTTCAATTATTTACATACGGTCAATTTATGAATTATTATAGTATAAATATTGGTGGAAGCTATAGTTTTAAGAACTACAATAAAAGTCTTACAAGAGGTGGTCCGCTATCAGTAAATCCTGCACAATATTCCTTTAGTTTCAGTATGAATTCAGATTCAAGAAAAAGTTTTTATTATAGTCTTTACACGGGATTGAATAATAGTGAACTTGGAGAGTCCCGATGGAATTTTCAATTAGATTTTCAATGGCAAACAAGTTCAAAAATTTCGTTCAGTTTTGGTCCTGGTTTAAGTATAAGAAATGGAAAGAGGCAATGGATTGGTAATTTTAATGATGAATATGCTGTTAATACTTATAAAACACGTTACGTTTTTGGCGATATTGATCACAAAACCATTTCTGCAAATATTAGATTAAATTGGACAATAACACCACAAATGAGTCTGCAATTATTTATGCAGCCATTAATGTCTGTGGGAAAATATTCCAACTTTAAGGAACTGGCAGCACCACGAACAATAGATTTTAATGAATACGAGAAAGTGGGAAGTGTTTCTTACAATAAAGAAAGTGATCAATACACGATTGATCCGGATGGAAATGGCAATGCCGAATCTTTTATATTGTCAAATCCTAATTTTAATTATAAGTCGTTACGCGGTACTTTAGTTTTTAGATGGGAAGTTTTACCTGGCTCTATATTTTATCTTGTTTGGTCTCATGATAGAGCAAATTATAATAATCCGGGTGAGTTCAAATTCAATAGGGATTTTAGAGATTTGTTAAATTCTGAGACTAATGATATTCTTCTTGCGAAATTTTCTTATTGGTTAAATATTTAAAAAAGAAAAAAAGGAACAAGTAAAAAGTAGGAAAGGGACTTTATTTGAATGAGATAGCAACGAAGTCGGTGAAATATCTGCTTTGTTATTTTGTAGCACAGACTTTCCAGTCTGTGTTTGTTTTTTAGAGCTTATTTTCTTTCAACCTGGAAAGGCTGAGTTGTTTGTAAATGTTTCAAAACTCCAAAACACAGTTATTGCAAATCGATTTTTGCAGAAGCAATTTTTTGAATATCCCCAAAGCAGTAATTATATTTTTTTCTTTACTATACGAATAATTGTTATAGAACTCATTCCAGAATCTCTACAAATTAAAAATAGATCCCAAAAGAAATCTGCGAATTACTTAACTTTTACAGTAATGACAAATTTTTTAACATCTAAAACCCAAGAGAAAAGAGACAAAAGCTATTAACTATTCGTTTTTCCGTTTTCGCGTTCTCAAATTTTCCATTTAAACAATTTCTCGAAAAATTTTTTAGTTAAATCTGTTTTTTTATAATTGTAACTAATAATAGAAATTACTTTGAGTTATATTTTTTATAAAAATTTTTACTAATATATTTATATTAACAAATTACTAAATAGAATAAAAAATAATGTTAAAGAAACTACTACTACTCATAACTTCATTAATTATAATTAGCTGTACGCAAAACAATAGTGTTGAATTAAGAAAACTTCCATTTCCTTACAAAGCTGCTTTAACAATTGCTTCTGATGTAGATGATAACGATACTGTTGAAGAATTAACCCATATTCATAAAAAGATAAGTAGTAAAAAAGAAGGATTTGGATTAGATATGGGTGATAGTTTTTGGATGTACAATGAGCAAAAAGAATTGATGAAAGATTCCTTATATGATATACATTCATTTTATGAAAAATTTTCAGGTCCCATTCCCTTTCTTGGTATTAGTATTTTTGACGGATTAGAATTTCAACAATCTAAAGAATCCGAAATAATTAAAAAATATATAAAAAATGGTTTTATAGATGCATTACATTCTTATGGCCAATTTTCTGCCGGAACTTTTGAAAGAAGTTACGCTAAAGAAGCAATTAAATTTCTAAAAGAAAATAATTTGAATTTTGATATTTGGATTCAACATGGGGGACATGAGAATACAAATAATGTAGGTCCGTGGCCTTGGCAATTAGGCGATAATCCTGATGCAAAAGAGTATCATACTGATTTAACAGTTCCATTTGGTGTTAAATTTTTTTGGACAGGACAGATGACACATTGTATAGGACAAAATAGTAATTTTAGTTTTGAGAATTGGATAAAACAAATTGTTGAATGGGGACAAGATTTTTATATTAACAATGGTAGCCCGGTATATCAGCATAATAATGACTTGGTTCAAATTTTAACATTAAATGACAGACAAAAAATATTCGACTTTGTTCGTTACATTAATCGTTGGGGCAAATACGAAGTTACAGATGAACCAAATTTAAGATTTCAACTAAATCCTGAAATAGTTGATCTTTTAATAGAAAATGAAGGATACCTTATTCAATATACTCATCTCGGAGCTAATTATGGATATCCGTATTTATCAAAAGAGACTATAGAACTACTAAAGTATGCTAAAGAAAAGCAAGATGCCGGAGAATTATTGGTTTCGAGTACTTCAAAATTACTTAATTATTATGTACACAGAAAATATTTGAATTGGGACTATAAAATAAACAACAATAAAGTTCAAATTCAGATCAATTATATAGAAAATGAAGTTGAAGGAAAATATGTTCCAACTATTCAGGAACTTGAAGGAATAACTTTTTATATTCCTGATAATAGTGAGTGTAAAATTTTCTTAAGTAATATAGAAATACCTTTTATCAAAAATCCTAAAGATCATGAAGATAGATTTTCTGTTTCCATTCAATGGAATAGGCTAAACTTTGATGATAACTGAATCATTTATTTTGCATATTTTTATTTAGATTTAGAAACAAAATGCAATTTATTCAAATTAAAGAATTATTAGTTTGAATATTTTTTCGAAATAAACAGAATAAGAATAATGTTAAGAATTATAAATTAACAAGCTCAGATAAAGTATAATTAGTAAGATTATATTTTTTTGCTAAGTTAAAAATTCCCCGTAAATAATTGTACTCAATTTGATATGAAGCATTAGATTTTTCAATAGGTTTGTGGCAATAAAAAACTATAACTTCATTATTTTTAACTGCTCTTTGGAAGCATGCTTCAATCATTTCGAGTGTAATTTTGAAATTAATATCAATTCCCAATCCTGTAATTAATTGTTTGCCATCAAACTTATAAAATATTTCATCAATATCTTCAACATTTTTTTCAAGTGGTTTTCTTTGTTCTTCGGCAACATCTCTTAATGCTGTAAATGTTTTCAACATTTCTGTATCAAGTGAATCACAATTTTTTCCATAAGGATAAGCAAATGTTGAAATATTTAATCCATTATCTTTTAGAATGTTCATTGAAGGAATAATTTCAATATCTAAATATTCTTGAATTGTATGGTTTGTTAAATAATTAATTGCATCTATATGATTCAAACCGTGGCAGCCAATTTCATGACCATCATTTTGAAACTTTCTGAGTAGTTCTAATTCTTCCTTAGATAATTTATAAACTAAAGTAATAAAAAATGATGCTTTTACTTTGTTGGAATCTAACAAATCCATAATGTTATTCCACTCATTTACTGATGTATCATCAAAAGTTAAACAAAATCCGGGTTTAGGAATTTCAGTTAAAGGACTGGTTGAATCATCACATGCAACACTAAAAATTATAAGTATAAATACTATTATTTTTTTCATTAAAATAACTAACCATTTTTTTCTAAAATAAGAATAGATGTTTTAAAATCCCATTTTATAAATATTATTTTGCAAATTGCTTTATCCAATATTCAGGATTTAGTTTTTCTCCGGTAGATGTTTTAATCAATTTATCCCATTTAAATATAGCTCCGTATGAGAAAAATAAATTAATTAAATATTCACCTGCTTTTTTTTCACCAATAAAAGCTTTTTCTTCATCAGATTGATCTTTTAAAACTTTTTCTTTTATGTAGAAATATAATTGAGATGCCAAAAGTTCTCCCAACATATAATTTTGATAATAAACCGGATAGAGTGCAATATGAATTTTTGCAGCCCAATCGGGTTCATTTCTACCTTCAGGCTTTTTTAATCCTTGATATTTTTCAACCAAATTCCACCAAAGTGAATTTAAATCTTGATTGGGATTTTCAAACATGGCTTTTTCAAATCTGTAAATTACTTGCACCCAGCGAGAAAATATTATTTGTTCAAGTTGAAGTGTTTTAAATGAATTTTCTTTTATTACATTTTTTTCTTCATCACTAATTCCCAACATTCCCTGCATCCAATGTGGATTGGAAGCAAATCTGCCAAATAGCATAGCAATTGCTTCTGTTGTAAAAATATGTGCATGTTCTCTTAAACTCCAAGGCAATTTCTGACTTACATATTTATCATAAACAGCATGTCCAAATTCATGGAGCATTGTTCCCATCCATTTATAATTTGGTTTTATGTTGCAAAGAACTCTTACATCACCTTCTTTATCAATTTGTGTACAATATGCGTGCTGATATTTTCCTTCTTTTTCGTATAAATCACTTTTAGCAAGCATATCTTTTATTTCTAACCCAATTCCCGAAAAATATTTTTCGGTTAGTTCTTCAATATTTTGGTTCTCAAAATATTTATCCAAATCTAAATTGTATATACTCGGACCTTGCTGAAAAAACTTATCTTGATAATGCCATGGCATTAATTTTGATTTTTCGATTCCATAATGTTTTGATAAATATTCATCTATATCATTTTTAAGTTCAAAAAATTTACTGCTTGTTTGCTCATCAAGCTTATCAAAAAGATTATCTAAAAATTTTGGATCAAGTTCGTTTAATTTTAAACTCATTGTATGATAATTTTCATATCCCAAATCTTTTGCGGCTTTATTCCTAAGATTTACAAGTTCAATTACATCATTACTAACAAGACTTCCTATTTGTTTACTTGCTTTCCAAGTTTCTTCCAACACGGTAGAATCTTTGGAAGTTTCTAGAATTTTATCAATTTCGTTATCTGTTAATTTTTCACCATTTATTTCAGCTCTATATGTAGAAAACTTTTGTTCAATTTTTGATGAACAACTAACGGTTTCTTCAAGTAATTTTTTATCAATTTGATATTCCGAATAAGCATTAAATAGAACTTCAATTTCTCTTTTATTTACTTCATCAGTAATTTCTTCGGAGTTTTTAAATTTCTTTAGTTTCTCAAAATCATTTTTGTCGGAAAATATTTTTTTAAGCTTAAGTTCAAGTTCTGCTGTTTTTTGGTAATCTTCTGCCTTACCCGAAATTGTTGCATTAAAATTAGATAGAGCTAGTTCTTTACTTAACTCAACTACTTTATTTTCAAAACTATTTACAAATTGATAGAATTCTTTTTCCAAGATTTTATTCCTTAAAAATTTTTGGATGGTAAACTGGATCTGTTTCTTACCCGGATTGTATTCCTGAAGAAACAGATATTTTATAAAAAACTCCAAAATTCTTTTTTAAGAAAATTGGAGTAAGAACAATAATTACTAATTAAACATATCTTCATCTCTTATTAAGAGCAGAATTGCAGCTTGGGGAACTATAACCAAGCCCTTGCCGTCAAGTTCAATTTCTATTGCTTCCTTTCTTAAAAATAAAGCAAAATCTCCTTCGTTTCCTTGAAGCGGAATGTATTTTGTTTCTTTTTTTTCTTTCCAAGGTTCATCATCATCCGGTGGCGAAGCAACTGGATAACCGGGACCAACCTTTATTATATAACCGCCTTGTACTTTTTCTTTTTCTTTTACTCCGGGGGGCAAATATAATCCACTATTTGTTTTTTCTAAATTTTCTTCCGGTTTTATTAAAACTCTATCGCCAACAATTATTATTTTTTTTGTATCAACCATATATATGTACTTTTTTGCTATGTTAAGTTATTAAATTAAATTTATTCTGCATCACCTTGTATGTAAGCGGAAACCGGAAAATACCCTTCTCCTCCAACAAATTCTGCATCGGGAACATCAATTTTAAAATTATGACTACCTTTTGCAATATCGCCAAGATTATAAACCCTGATTGGAATTTTATCTCCGGGGCACCAATTATTCCAAGATGTCCAATCTGCTTCTGTTCTTGGCTCTCGCCCATAAATTCCATTAGGTTGAGTATTATATCTTCTAAATGGTTCACAAGATTTGCCACCAGGTCTGTATTTTCCAATTAAATTATTATCAAAGTAAATAAAATGTTTTCTTCTAATATATTCTTCTCCACCGCTATTAGCTCCATGATTGGAAGTAATTAGATATAAGTTAACATTTTTAAGATCTTTTGTTACTTCAAAGTTGAAAGTTTTAACGGCTTTACCTTTTTCATCTGTATTGCTAGAATTGTTAAGCAGATAATAAGTAGAAATATCTTGAAAATATTGTTTTGGTACTTTTAAATCATCTTTAGCCGATTGAAATGTTAATGTTCCAAAAAATGTAAAGTTCTTACCGGCACAACCCTGAATTTCATTATTTGCAGCATATGGAATTCCAAAAATATCAAATTCAATCCAATAATCGTATTTATCGTAATACTCTTTTTCTTTTAATAATCCTGATATATTATCAATTTCAAAAAGATACGGCTTTTTATCTGGAAATTTATTTTTATCCATAAAAGGTGTAATAAATCGGGCTATTTCAATTTTTTTTACGATGTTTGATTTACTATAATTATTACCTTTATCTATAAAACTTAAAAATACATTACCAATCCGATCATAATTATCACAGGCGGCTTTAACAATAACTTCAAGATTTAATCTTTCTCCCATTTTATCAATAACTTCTTTGGGAATTTTTCTAGTATATTTATAGTTTTCTACTCTTATAATACCATCGGGAGTTGGATAATCAACTTTTTTTCCATAGCTATCAAAGAAAAGTATATTATCAAAAAGGGTAGTAACTAAATCATCACCTGATTTATCATCAGGGTTATTGATTTTGTCATCTTTGCAACTAGCAAAAAATATTATTGAAATAAGTCCAAATATTAAAATAAATTTGTTTTTCATTTTTCCATAAAATTTTATTATTGAATATACAAAAGTAATCTAAAGTACACTTCTGTCCAAATCTGTATAAACATAGTTTTTTTCAGATATTTATAAAAAGAATCTTATTCTTAAAGATCAACAATTTAATCAATTCAATTTTACTAATACTGAGAGGGAAATAAATATTAAATAAATGTGTCTTAAAATCATTTATGTTGTTAATAAGAAAAGATAACGTTAAATTTCTAAAATTATTTTTATTAATCAATCAAAAAAAAAAGGAGCAAATAATGTTAACTGTAGGAGATAAATTTCCAAAATTTGAAAAACTAGCATGTGTTTCTATCGAGCCGGGAAAAGAATTTGAAACTATTAATTCAGGAGATCATATAAAAGAAGGTAAATGGATGGTTATGTTTTGGTATCCAAAAGATTTTACTTTTGTTTGTCCAACAGAAATTGCTGAATTTAATAATAATGTTGCCAAATTTGAAGAAATGGATACAATTCTTTATGGAGCCTCAACAGATACCGAATTTGTTCATTTAGCATGGAGAAATAACGATCCAAATTTACGCGACTTAAAATTCCCATTAATTGCAGATACTTCTAAATCTTTATCAAAAAAATTAGGCATTTTACAGCCTGAAAAAGTTGCATATAGAGCTACATTTATTGTTGATCCCGAAGGAATAATTCAATGGGTTAGTGTTAATAATGATAGTACAGGAAGAAACGTAGCAGAGGTTGTTAGAGCATTAAAAGCTACAAAAACTGATGAAAAAACACCTTGTAATTGGATTCCAGGAGAACCTACTTTATAGTTTCTAATATTTTCAGTAAAAGGTTATTGCTAAATTTATTTTCCTTAATTCGTTAATGTAATTTTTTAATAAAATTTTAAGATTTTAAAACGAAGTTAAAAGGATATTTAAGTAGTAACCTTTTTCTTTTAATTAGAGCTTTATAAATATGAAAGAAAAATGGAATAAAAGATATAGTTCAGAAGAGTATTATTTTGGTAAAGAACCAAATGATTTCTTCAAAGAACAAATTGAAAAAATCAATCCGGGTAAAGTATTATTTCTTGGAGAAGGTGAAGGAAGAAATTCCGTATATGCTTCCAAAATTGGCTGGAATGTTGATGCTATTGATATAAGCGATATTGGAAAAGAGAAAGCATTAAAATTAGCTAAAGAAAACAATGTATCTATCAATTATATTCTTGATGATGTTTTTACTTATAATTTTAACGAAAATTATTATGATGCAATAGTTTTAATATATTTTCATATTCCTAAAAATATCCGCAATGTCTTTTATCCAAAGATTTTTAATTCCCTTAAAAATGGTGGAACTATTATTCAGTTGGTTTATGATGAAGACCATTTGAAAAATAATTCCAATGGTCCATCTGATATAAATATGTTATATACTTTACAAGAAGTAGCGGAACAATTTATTGAGCTAGATTTTTCATTATTCGAAAAAAAACAACTTATGAAAGTAAAGAAAGGAAAACAAGAGGAAGCTACTGAAATTAGATTTGTAGGAGTAAAAATTTAACTATTCTTAAATAGTTTTTTATTCTTTATCTCTAAGAACCTCTATAATTTTATCATTCATAAATTAAAAGAACATTTTATATATTTAGATAAGGTAGAGACAACTTATAACTTGTTTCACATATTGTTTAATAAATTAGAATATTATTTTAAAATTTGAGATTGTAAATGAAACCAAATCTAATTAACGAAATCTTTTCTGTTTATAAATTTAAACTTTCTGATTTTTTACAAGAGCTTCATCAATTTACTATTGATGTTGGTAATAAAGATTTTCAAAATATAGTTAGTGACTTACGCACAAATATTACTGAACCTTTTTTATTTGTTGTTGTTGGTGAAGTAAAATCGGGGAAAAGTAGTTTTGTTAATGCGCTTCTTAAAGCAGAGGTTTGTAAAGTTGATGCTGCACCTTGTACAGACACGGTTCAAAAAATTGAGTTTTCTGAAGAACCAAGCGAAACATTATTAAATCCATATTATAAAAGAATAGGGGTAAATGCCCAAATATTAAAATCAATTGCAATTGTTGATACACCCGGAACAAATACTGTAATTGAAAATCATCAAGAAATTACTCAAAACTTTGTGCCAAATAGCGATTTAATTCTTTTTGTTTTCCCAGCAAAAAATCCGCATACACAGTCAGCATGGGATTTGCTAAATTTTGTAAGTGCCGAATGGAAGAAAAATGTTGTGTTTGTTCTTCAGCAAGCTGATTTAACAAGACCCGAAGAATTAGAAATTAATATTGAAAAAACTAAAGAATATGCAATTCAAAAAGGAATTAACTCACCAATAGTTTTTTCTACATCTGCATTTTTAGAAAATGAGGGAAAAGAAGAAAGTGGATTTAAAGAGGTAAGAGAATTTATTCACAATACAATTACTGGCGGAAACCATTTAAAATTAAAATTACTTTCGAACCTTGATACTGCTGAACAAGTAATAATAAAAACGAACAAAAGCCTTGCACAATTAAATGAAACTTTGGAAAAAGATATTCTTTTTGCAACTAAAATTAAATTACGATTAAAAACAGGCGAAAAACATTCCACCTACGAAATAGAGTCTCTTGTTGATAGACTCATTTCAAACTACGATAAAATTAGCTACGAAGTAAAAGAGGAATTTGAAGAAGGATTATCGTTTTTCTCTATTTTTAAAAGAACATTTGGAGCAATTTTTAATAAAGAAAGTTCTATAAAAAATTGGATTGAAGAATTACAAAAAAGATTTGTGAATAAATTACAATCATCATTTGAACAAATTGCTGATGATGGAGCTAAACATTTTTTGAATGGTATAAGGCAATTACTTCAACATCTTATTGATGAACTTGATTTAAAAGAACAGCAGAGAATAAATAAAGATGAACTATATGTTAAAATTTCAGGAGAACGCAGAGAGATAATTCATGATGTAAAAAATGAAATTACACATCTTTTAGCTAACGATTCTTTTACTTCATTTCTCAATTCAAATCCTTCTAATATAGCACCAACTGCTATGGGCGGTGGATTATTAACAATAATTGGTACAATTATTCTTTCTACAACTCAAGTAGCATTTATGGATATTACCGGTGGAATTTTAACCGGTGCAGGTTTATTAATTGCAGGCGGAGTTTTAATTTTTAAAAAATCCAAAATTATAAAAGATTTTAAAGAAGGATTAAGTTCGGGTAAATCTAAATTTGAAAATGAACTTACAGAGCAGTTAAATAATAAATTAAAATTAATTTATGAAGATATAAATAGAAGCTTTATTCCTTTCTATGAATATACAGAATCTGAAAAACAACGACTTGAACCATTAATACAAAAATCAAAATCAGTTCAAGAAGGTTTTAACAAACTTAAGAACGATATTGAAAATAGCTTTTAAGAAAAAGTATTTGTTGTATGAAAAAATTAAATTTTCAACCCAAAAAATCTAAAGAAGATTTTAGAAGAAATTATAAGTTACACGATCTTGCTGAATATCATGGGAAAAATTTATTTTCTCAATGGGGAATTGATTTTAAAGATTACGGAGATGATAGACGGTATGAACGTGTTTGGGAAAAAGGTACAGACAAGCCCGATATTATTGCAGAATACAATGAAATTAGATTCTTAATAGATTGGAAATCAAAAAACAAAAAAACATTTTGGGTAAACAAACGCGCAATTGATTCTTATAACAATTGGAGCAAGAAACTTGCACTTCCAATTGTTATTTCATTTTTTATATTTGATAAACAAAATCATTTATCGGATAGAAGATTTGCAATCCTAAATAAACACCAATATAAAACTGTAGCAAATAAAGCATGGGATAAGAACGAAATTATAAAATTTGAAGAAAAACTGCCTAAATTTACTAAGCTTAATTTAATATCTCTTCTTGGTGATTATATTAATAATAATAGCCTATAGTAAAATAAAATATAAATGGTCCTCGTGTTATTACTCTGCCCGGTGTAGTATCTTCCAGCAATAAACTTCTTCCAACAGAAAAATCAGCAGGCCCTATTGGAGTATCGAGAGAAATTGTTGCACCAAGAGCATGTTTTAAATTATTAAATTGTATTTGTTCTTGGTTTATCCAAGAGGCTCCAATATCATACCTTATTTTAAAATATGTATCAAAGTATATTTTGAACGGAAGCTTATACATATATTGCAACGAACCAATTAAGATTTGTCTTCCCCTAAATTCATAATCTCTATATCCGAAAAAATTTGATTGTCCGCCAAAAGAAAATTGCTGACTTAATGGTAAGGTTTCATCGGCAAATCCAAAAATAAATCTTGGAGTTAAAACACTACGAGAACTTAAAGGGAAATGCCCTTTATAATCAAAACTGAATTTTGCAAAACTTAAATCCCCACCTAAAAAAGCCTGTGCTGTTTCATAAAAAGTATTAATGAAGCTCCCTTTAGTTGGATATGGATATTTATTCTGAGAATCAATCTGTAATCTTAATTTTATACTTGAAATATTTTTTTTATATTCGTTACTTTTTGGAAAAGATGCAAGGCCTGTTATTTCATTAATTTCATATTTAAATTCGGTTGTTAATACTCCTAATTTTTTTAAATATGTTCCAACTCCAATTAAACCACCATAAAATCTTTGTCTATATTCCGCAATTTTTGATCTTGAAAATCTTCTTTCTTCATCTCTATTATCATCAGAATAAACATTTACAAAATTATGCTTATAATAAGCTTGGGCTTTGTAAGTAAGATATGTGTTAAAAATACGATTGCTTTTGTGTTCTAAAATATATTCCATTATTCTTGGGCTGCCGGCAATTAAAAATCCTAATTCCGATCCATCGCCAAATAAATTTTCATTCCTAATATCTAATGATAGTTGTGTATAATTTTCATTATCAATTCTAAGTCCAAACCTCATTACATTTGGTAATTTTTCATCTAATTTAAGTAATAAATTGTTTTTGTTATCTTCGGTTTCAAGAATTCTTACGCATATATTATCAAATAAATCTGTTGCAGTAAGGTTTTGTAAATTTTCTTCAAACAAAGATTTCTTTACTTTTATATTTTCAACGGAATCAAACTCTCGTGTAATTACTGCATCCAGAGTATTTATATTTCCTTTAATTTCTAAATTTTCAATTACTCCTTCATCAACTTGAATCTCTAACAATCCGGTTTCTTTATTAAATTTAACTTTATTAATTGTTGCAAAAATAAATTCTTTCTCTCTATAAAATCTTATTAAATTTAGTAAAGACTCAAGTGTTTTATCTGCATTGTAAGGCTTATTTATAAGTGTATTAAAAAATACGGGTTGAATTTTACCATTTGTTATAAGTGAATCTTGTAATCCTAAAATTTTTATTGATTTAACAATAGGATTATTTTCATAATTAATAGTAATTCTTGTTAAAGAATCTGTACTAATTTCTGCTTCTAATTTCTTAAAATTTCCTGTTTCATATAATCCATACATATAAGAAAGAATTTCGGATTTTTTTATTCTACTTTTATTGGAAAATTTTTCAATTAATTTTTGCTCAACTTTATTTGGTTTATCACTAAAACAAACATTATAAAATATTGTATCGTTCTTACTAATATTGTTAAGGAATATATTTTCTATTTTCTTTTTTATTGGCAAAAGTTCTTTGAAAGCTGTTTTATAACCTTGCTCAACCAATTTATTTATGTTCGAGAAATCATTATTTTTTCTATTGTCTAATTCTTGCAATATTAAAACATCTACATCTTTTTTTTCTTTTTCCCAAACCTTTCTTGAAGGAATTGTAAATATTTGATCTCCAATTTCCCAAGGATAAATTAAATCCTCTTTTTTTCGTAATGGACTGGTAGCATCTGATGCTATAATAAAATCGGGATTAAATATTTTAGCTGTATTTATTGGAAGGTTTTCAACTAATCCACCATCAACTAACATCATACTATCTCTTTGAATTGGGGGTAAAAGAAAAGAAACACTTGCACTTGCTCTCATTGCTTCACTAATTGATCCTGTATCTAAAACAACTGTCTCTCCGGTAATTAACTCAGTTGAAACTGCTCTATATTTGTATAAAAGATTATCAAACAATTTTATTCTATTAAGCGGAGCATTAAGAGAAATAATTGTTAGTAGATTTGAAATTTTTCTTCCGGTATTAATAGATTGTGGAAATACAGGAGATAATCCATCTAACCTTACTGTAAACAAAGAAATATCTTCTGTTACTTTTTGATCGAAAAATAAATTTGTTCTATCAGCACCTGATATAAAAAAAAGTTCTTCCCAATTAATTTTTTGTACAAGCGAATCTAAATCGTCAATGCTATATCCTGCAGAATACAAAGCACCAACAACACTTCCCATACTCGTCCCAATTATATGATCAACAGGAATATTAAGTTCGTCTAAAGCCTTTAAAACTCCTACATGAGATAATGCTCTAGCTCCACCACCACTTAGCACTAAACTAACTATTGGTTTTTGTTTAGGAACTTTTTTTACTAAACCAAATGGTAATTTTTCTTCTTTAAGATCAAGCTCTATTTTATATGAACTTTGAGAATGGAGTAATTGTGTAAAAAAAACTAAAAAGATAATTACTATTCTTGTTCTTGCTTTCATAGATTTTCTTACACAATTATCTAAAATTATTTTCTTTTCTTCTTTGAAGCTTGTTTTTGAATTTTTTGTTGTTGTTCTGCAGCTTCCATCATTCTTTGCATAAAGCCGGCTTTTTTCTTTGGATTTTTAACAGGTACTAACTCATCACCTTTTTGTTTATTAATGTAATATTGTTGTATAATAGATAATAAATTAAACATAAGGTAATATAGGTTCAAACCGGAAGAAAATCCCATAAATAGAAAAGTCATCATAAACGGCATTATATAAACCATTGCTTTTTGACTTGGATCTTTAACAGTCATTTTTTGTTGAAAAAACATTGTTATACCAAGCAAAGGAGCTAATCCGGTAATTGCATTTATTCCAAATAATGGTAACTTCATAGGAAGTTTATAAATAACGTCAGGTGCTGAAAGATTAGTAATCCAGAACATGAATGGTTCATGCCTAATTTCTATTGCTACATTAAAGAAAGTAAACAAAGCAAAAAGAATTGGCATTTGTAATAACATTGGCAAACATCCACCGGCAGGATTTACTCCGTAAGTGGAATACAATTTCATCGTTTCTTTCTGAATTTTTTGCTGATCACCTTTATACTTTTCTTTCAACTCAGCTATTTTAGGTTGTAGTTGAGACATTCTCTTCATCGACTTATAGCTTTGTTTGGTAAGTGGATAAAGAGCAAACTTAAGAATTAGTGAAAATACAATAATTACCCAACCATAATTGGGAATATAAATGTGTAAAAATTTAAATAACGGAAGTAATAAATATTCGGATATTGGTCTAGTAATAAACTTTAATCCCATAAAACTTCCAAACTCGAAAATAGCTTCGTAATTATTGCCATTTGATTTTAATATGTCATACTCAAGTGGACCAATATATAATCTGAAACTATTTTTTTGGTAATTCTGATTATTAAAAGGGATTCTTAAACTAGCTGAATAGTATTCTCTTGTACCATACTCATTAATTATTTGTTCACCCTTAAAATCAGCACCACCTTCGTGGCTTGGATTTACCGGAGCAATTATAACTCCAAAATATTTATTTCTAACACCCACCCAATCAATTTTTCCATTCATCACTTTTTCAACGGGTTCATCAACAGAACTTGCATCAATAACAATTTTTTCATCGCCAGAATAAGCAGCGGCATTAGAATAATTAGCTTCATCAACTGAATTTTGTTCTAAAAAATTTAATCCGTTGGACCATTCAACATCGTATCTGTAACTACTAATTACATCATCCATATTATTTAGAATAATGTCAACTTTAGAGTTATAATCATTTCCGTAGAAAACAAAATGTTTAGCCACATATCTATCTTCATCTATCTTGTGGGTATAAGTTAAAGATAGTGAGTCGCCGGCATTTACTCTAAGATAACTTTTCGCTTTATCTGCTTCAAAATTGAGGGCTTTTGTATTTACCAATTTTCCTTCTTTGGTAACAAACAAAACGTTAAAATCACCACCTTCTTTTTGGGTGTTAATTAACTGTACGTGCCTATTATAAAAATCAGTAGTATCTTTAATATTATTGTGATACCAAGTTTTATATTTTTTAAGGTAAAATTTTCTAATTCTGCCACCATTAGAAGTCAACTCAATTTTTGCTAAATCTGTTTCAACAGTAATAATTTTTTCAGGTTCTGTATTTTCAGAAATTATTTTTGTTTCAAACTTAGCAGCTCGTTCCTCATCTTCAGAAGGAGTAACAATTTTTTGAGGTTCTTCTTTCGGAATTGTTTCAGTACTAACTTGAGTAGTATCCTGAATTTTAGGATTTACAGGTTGTGGTTCAGGGCTATTTAAATAAAGCCAAAATACTAGAATTATTCCAATTAATATAAATGCTATAGTTGATTGTCTGTCCATGAAAGTTCCAATAATTTTATTTAGGCAGGATCATATCCGCCTTTGTTAAAAGGATTGCACCTTAATATTCGCCAAATTGCTTTTGCTCCGCCCTTGAATACACCATATTTTGAAAATGAATCAATTGCATAATTAGAACAAGTAGGATAAAATCTACAGGAAGGAGGAAACATTGGAGAAATAAATTTTTGATACAATTTTATTATATAAATAAAAACATTACGCATTTTCTAATTTGCTCTTCATTTTTTCTAATAATTCAACCAAGTCTTGTTGAATAAAATCTAAACCAATATTTTTATTATTTTTTTGGTTTAACCTCATAGGAGAAAATGACATTAAGAGCAACAAATTATTTGAAGAACAATAATTATTAAGTGGTAATTTGTTTAGCCGGTAGGCTTCTCTCATTAGTCTTTTAATTCTATTTCGCCAAACTGCATTTCCGGCTTTCTTAGATACTACAAAAGCAGCTTTAATACCACTTTTATTAACGCTGCTTTCCCAATAGTAATTAACTTTTAATTTTTTTTGTGATGAATAAAGGACTTTACTTTTTGAATAAATCTTCTGAAAATCTCTTTTTAATTTTACTCTCTCATTTTTTGAAAGACCAAACTGTTTCAAAACTAAAATTCATCACTTACTGTTAATTTTTTTCTTCCACGAGCTCTTCTTCTTGCAAGTACTTTTCTACCATTCTTAGAAGCCATTCTAGCTCTAAAACCATGTTTGTTTTTACGTTTTCTATTACTTGGTTGATATGTTCTTTTCATTTTAACACTTACCTTAATTTTACAAAGAATATAAAACTAAGGAAAATCCTATTAATATACAATCAATTTTACAATTTTGAATACTTTATTCTTTTCATCTAAATAGTTGTTTTTTAATGGCTTACAAATCTAACTTTCAAATTATTATACTGCCTTAATAAAGCATTTGATTGTTTTTCTTAGAAATAGCTCTAAATATCAATAAAAAAATTAAAGTATTTGCTTGCTTCCAAAATAGTCAAATAATTGTTATTAGTACTTATAATTGGTATATTTCTATATTAAAAACTATTTAAAATGAGGGATTTTAATGGAGTTCAAAGTAAATAGCAAAGAACTTGAAAAACTACTTTCCAAAATTATTCCGGCAGTTCCTACAAGAACTCCAATGCCAATTTTAGAAAATTTTCTTTTTGAGATAAAAGATGGTCTGTTAACTGTTTATGCTACGGATCTTGAAATTTCTCTCAAATCCTCATTAAAAATTATAGCCGAAGAAAACTTAAAAATTCTTCTACCTGCCAAATTGTTATACGATGTTGTTAAATCGCTTAAAGACACAACAATAAAATTTGATATACAAGGTACTGGTACAGTTATTTTGGTTACTGAGCATGGTAAGTATAATCTTAGCTACTTAGATTCAGAAGAATTTCCTGCAATTCCAGATTTTCCGAATGATGCTGACAAAGAAGATCTTAATGAAATATCAGCTAACGGAAGCGACCTTAGATTTGCTTTTGAAAAGTCTTCATTTGCAATGAGTAAAGAAGAAATGAGACCGGCAATGATGGGAACATTGTTTGAATTTACTGATGATGGTTTAAGGTTTGTAGCTACCGATGGTCATAGGCTTGTTGACTTTCTAAATAAAAACATAAAACTTGGAATAGAAGCACAATATATATTACCTGAAAGAGCAGTTAATGTTTTATTAAAAATATTAGACGATAAAGATGTAAAAATTTATTTTACTAAAACTCACATGTCATTTAAGCTAAATGAATATGAGTTAATCTCCAGGTTAATCAAGCAAAAATATCCGGATTACTCAAGTGTTATTCCGCTAGAAAATGAATTTGAATTAGAAATTGAAACTAAAGAACTCCAAGACGTAATAAAAAGAATGATGCTTTTTTCAACATCAAATACAAGAAGAGTTAAATTTTCGATTAAGGAAGACAACTTGGAAATCTCTGCCGAAGATTTAGATCTTGGTGCTTCTGGAACTGAAAATATAAAATGTAAATATTCCGGCGATCCGATTGATATTGGTTTTAACTCAGCTTATGTAAATGACGTTTTAAGTCATTTAAGTTTTGAAAAGAAAATTATTTTTAAACTGCATTCAGCTACAAAAGCAGTAATTATTCTACCAACAGAAGAAAAAGAAAATTATGAATTGATGATGTTGCTGATGCCAGTTCGATTGAACAACTAATTATGGTATTGAATTTTATTGACTTAAAAAATTTTAGGCTCCATAGTAATACGAGATTAGAATTTTCAAAAAATATAAATTATATAATAGGCGGTAACGGTCAAGGAAAAACATCATTATTAGAAGCCATTTATTATCTTTGTTCAACAAAGAGCATAAATCGCTCTTCCGATATTGAGGCTGTTAAGTTTAATGAAGAGTTTTTTGAAATAAATGGCAGTTTTACAGAATTCTCGAATAATAAAGTGAGAGTTTTTTTTGAAACTGTATCAAACAAAAAAAGTATTTTTTTAGATGAGAAGCAAATTTATAGAGCTTCAAATTTAATTGGTAAGTTTCCGGTTGTTGCTCTTCTCCAATCAGATCATGCAATAACTCAAGGATCGCCCGCAGAAAGAAGGAGGTTTGTAGATTCGATAATTTCGCAGTCAAGCGCCACTTATCTTAAGTTGTTATTAGATTATAATAAAATACTACAACATAGATCTTCACTACTTTCAAAAATTAAGGAATATAACTCTCCTCAATTATTTGATCAGCTAGAAGCCTGGACAAATTCTTTGGTGAAAAGTGGTTCGGAAATTATCAGACACAGACTAAAATTTGTTCAAGAATTTAATGCGTTTATACAAAAACCTTATGAACATATTATGGGAAAAATGGAAGCTCCCAAAATAGATTATAATTCTACGCTTGGAAATATTGAAGAAAATGTAGATTTAGAGTTTACGAAAAAAATAAATGATTCAAGAAATCTTGAATTAATTAGAGCAAGAAATTTAGTTGGTCCTCACAGAGACGATTTTAATTTTTTTATTGATGGATTAGAACTAAAAAAATTTGGTTCTCAAGGACAAAATAAAACTTTTCAAATAGCTTTAAGGTTTAGTCAGTTTTTTTATTTGAAAGATAAATTAAAAATTACACCATTATTTTTAATGGACGACGTATTTGGAGAACTTGATTCATTTAGAGCAGAAAAAATAAGTGATTACCTCGGAGAAATTGGGCAAGCATTTATTACCATGACGGATTTTTCGAAACTTGAAAACCTAATTAAATCAAAATCGGATTTAGTTTTTAACGTAAACAATGGAAATGTTATTTATGCCTAATTCTTTTAGAAAAATAGGTGATGTTTTAACCAATGATGAAGCTTTTTCAAATTTTAGAGCTTCTGTAAAAGAAAGTGAAGTTGTATTAGAATTTGGTAATATTTTCCCAGATTTAAGTAAAACAGTAAAACCGAATAACGTAAATAAAAAAATACTTTATCTAATTGTTGAAAATTCAGTTTTAAGAAGTGAACTATACTTACAAAAAAGTTTAATGATAGAAAAAATCAACAATCACTTTGACCAAAAAATTATTGTTGATGTAAAATTTACAAATTTTAATAATAGTTACAGGAAAATACAGTGACAAAAGAAACAGCACAAAAGAATTATACGGCTACAAATATTAATGTCCTTAAAGGATTGGAAGCTGTTAGAAAACGTCCGGCAATGTATATTGGTGATGTTGGCCAAAGAGGTTTGCATCACTTAGTAAATGAAATTGTTGATAATAGTATTGATGAAGCTCTTGGCGGATATAATGATAGAATAGACATTAGTATTAATGAAGACGGTAGTGTAACAGTAATCGACTTTGGTAGAGGTATTCCGGTTGATATTCATCCGGTTGAAAAAAAATCAGCTCTGGAAGTTGTAATGACTGTTTTACATGCCGGCGGTAAGTTTGATAAAAGCTCATACAAAGTTTCCGGTGGACTTCATGGTGTAGGGGTTTCTGTAGTAAATGCTCTTTCTGTTTGGCTAAAAGTTGAAGTTAGAAGAAATGGAAAGGTTTATTTCCAAGAATATAAACACGGAATTCCCAAAGCAGATGTTAAGGAAATAGGCAACACTAAAAAAAGTGATACCGGTACTAAAGTAACATTTATGCCCGATAATACAATATTTAAGACCACCAAATTTAAGTTTGATATCCTTTCCGAAAGAATGAGAGAGTTAGCATTCTTAAATAAAAACATTACAATAAATGTTGAAGATAAAATTGAAAATGATAAAGAATCATACCATTACAAAGGTGGTATTATAGAATTCGTAAGATACTTAAATGAATCCCGTACAGCCCTTCATAAACCAATCTATATAGAAGGTGAAAGAGAAGATACTCCGGTAGAAGTTGCTTTTGAATATTGTGACGCTTACTCAGATAACATTTGTACTTACGTAAATAATATTAACACTCACGAAGGTGGTACCCATCTTGTTGGATTTAAAACAGCTCTTACAAGAACATTAAACAATTACGCTTCAAAAAATAAACTAGTAAAAGAAAATTCTAAAATATCTTTAACAGGCGATGATTTTAGAGAAGGTTTAACAGCAGTAATTTCCGTTAAAGTTATGGAACCACAATTTGAAGGTCAAACAAAAACAAAACTTGGTAACAGCGAAGTAAAATCAGTTGTTGAAGGAATTGTTGGTGAAAAACTGGGAGACTTTTTAGAAGAAAATCCCGCTATTGCTAAAAAAATTATTGAAAAATGTTTAAGATCAGCAGAAGCAAGAGAAGCAGCTAGAAAAGCTCGTGATCTTGTAAGAAGAAAAAGTGCTTTAGATTCAATGCACTTGCCCGGTAAGCTTGCAGATTGTTCTATTAAAGATCCTGAACATTGCGAAATATATATTGTTGAAGGTGATTCTGCTGGTGGGTCTGCAAAACAAGGACGTGATAGACGCTTTCAAGCAATTCTACCAATTAAAGGTAAAATTCTAAATGTAGAAAAAGCAAAAATAAACAAAGTTCTTGGTAACGATGAAATAAAAACTATGGTAACAGCAATCGGTGCCGGTATTGGTGCAGAATTCAATCCCGAAAAATCTCGTTACGGAAAAATTATAATTATGACTGATGCTGATGTTGATGGAAGTCATATTAGAACACTTCTGCTTACTTTCTTCTATAGACAAATGAAAGATTTAATTACTTCTGGTCGTATTTATATAGCTCAGCCTCCTCTTTACAAAATCAAAAAAGGGCGAGAAGAAACATATGCCTACGATGATACTGAAAGAGATAAAATTTTAGAAAGAATGCGAGGAAACGGAGCCGGAAAAAAAACAGAAAGTGATGAAGATAGTTTACCAAAAGGTGTTTCAATTTCAAGATATAAAGGTCTTGGAGAAATGAACCCTGAACAACTTTGGGCAACAACAATGAATCCGGAAACAAGAACAATACTTCAAGTAAATCTTGAAAGTGCTGCTTCTGCCGATAAAATTTTTGAAACTCTGATGGGGGATGTTGTTGAACCAAGAAGAGCCTTTATTGAAAAACATGCAAAATATGCAAACTTAGATGTGTAATTTATAACTAATAACGAAAATAGAAATGACTACAATTTTTGAAAAAGTATTACCCGTTGCTCTTGAAGATGAAATGAGATCTTCATACATAGATTATGCAATGTCTGTGATTGTTTCCAGAGCATTACCTGATGTTAGAGATGGATTAAAACCTGTTCATAGAAGAGTTCTCTACGGAATGCATGAACTTGGCTTGGCATATAATAGACCATATAAAAAATCAGCAAGAATTGTTGGGGAAGTTCTTGGTAAGTATCATCCACATGGAGATTCTGCAGTTTACCAAAGTATGGTAAGAATGGTTCAAGATTTTTCACTTCGCTATCCGCTTGTTGATGGACAAGGAAACTTTGGTTCTATTGATGGCGATTCTCCTGCTGCTATGCGTTATACAGAAGCAAGACTTGCAAGAATATCAGAAGAGATTTTAAGAGATCTTGATAAGAATACTGTTGATTTTACATCAAACTTTGATGACTCTTTACAAGAACCTGTTGTAATGCCCTCATATCTTCCAAGTTTATTACTAAACGGAGCTTCAGGTATTGCAGTTGGTATGGCAACAAATATTCCGCCCCATAACTTAACAGAAGTTATAAACGGATTGGTTGCAATGATTGATAAACCAACAATTTCTGATGAAGAACTTCTTGAACATGTTATTGCACCCGATTTCCCAACTGGGGGAATTATTTTTGGTTATGAAGGTGTGAAAGATGCTTATACAACTGGTCGCGGACGTATCGTTTTAAGGGCAAGAGCCAATGTAGAAACTCATAAGAATGATAGAGAAAGTATTATTGTTACAGAACTTCCTTATCAAGTTAATAAATCAAACCTTATTGAAAAGATGGCTAACCTTGTAAGAGATGGAAAAGTTCAAGATATCTCAAATATACGAGACGAATCCGATAGAGACGGAATGAGAATTGTTATTGAAACAAAAAGAAATTCTCAACCGGAAGTTATAATGAACCAATTGTTTAAGCATACACAAATGCAGGTTACATTTGGCGTTATTATGCTTGCTCTTGTTAAAGGAACTCCAAAAGTTCTAACACTAAAACAAACTATGCAATATTTTCTTGAACATAGAATGGATGTGTTAATACGAAGAACTAAATACGAACTTGATGCAGCCGAACGAAGAGCACACATTTTAGAAGGTTATATAATTGCCCTTGATAACATTGATGAAGTTATTGAAGTAATAAAAAAATCAAAAGATGTTGAAACCGCAAGAAACCGCTTAATGAAACGCTTCAAGTTAAGTGAAATTCAAGCAAAAGCAATTCTTGATATGCGTTTGCAAAGATTAACCGGACTTGAAAGAAAGAAAATTGAAGATGAATATAAAGAAATTTTAAAATTAATTGAAAAATTAAGAGGAATTCTGGATAGCGAAACAAAACGTAATACAATTATTAAAAATGAATTAATTGCATTACAAGAAAGATACGGTGATGAAAGAAGAACCGAAGTAATGAAAGATTACAAAGAGTTTTCACTTGAAGATATAATTGCCGAAGAAGATGTTGTTGTAACAATTTCTCATTCTGGATTTATAAAAAGATTTCCTGTTAGCGGTTATAGAAAACAAGCACGCGGCGGAAGAGGTGTAACCGGTGCAGGAACAAAGGATGAAGACTTTATTGAACATATGTTTGTAGCATCAACACATCATTACATATTATTCTTTACAGATAAAGGTAAATGCTATTGGAAAAAAGTTCACGAAGTACCTGAAGGCGGAAGAGCTTCAAGAGGAAGATCACTTCAAAATCTTGTAGAAAAAGATAAGAATGAGCAAATAACAGCATTTGTTACCGTTAAAGAATTTAATGATGATAAGTTTATTGTAATGGTTACAGAAAATGGAACTATTAAGAAAACACAATTATCAGCATATTCAAATGTAAGACGTGGTGGAATAAATGCAATAAATATTGCTGATGGCGATAAACTTATTGAAGTAAAACTAACTGATGGCAATAATGATATTGTAATCGGAACTCGTAAAGGATTAGCAATTCGCTTTAACGAATCAGATGTTCGTGCAATGGGAAGAACAGCAACCGGTGTTAGAGGAATAAAACTTGGTGCCGATGATATTGTAATAGGATTTCTTGTAGTGCGTTCAATGTCCACACTATTGGTTGTAACCGATAAAGGTTTTGGTAAACGAAGTAACATTGATGATTACAGAATAACCAAACGAGGTGGTAAAGGAATAATTACTGTTAAGACCGGTGAAAAGAACGGAAATCTTATTTCTATTAAAGAAATTAATGATACAGATGAACTTGTTATAATTACAAACTCCGGAATGGTAATAAGACAAGGTGTTAAGAAAATTAGAGTTATGGGAAGAGCAACACAAGGTGTTAAGCTTATTAACTTGAAAGATGGTGATTCTATTGCTGATGTAGCAAAAGTGGTTAGTGAAGATGAAAATATAAGCAGTAAAAATAATTCTGATGAATCTAATTTAGGAATTTAAAATGAGCAAAAATAAGAATCTTAATATTGAATCGAAATGTGTACATGTAGGAATTGGTGAATATGAATATGGACCTGTTGTACCACCTATTTATCAAACATCAACATTTAAATTTGAATCGGCTGATCATGGTGGAGATCTTTTTGCCGGTAAACAAAAAGGATATATTTATTCTAGAATGTTAAATCCCACAGTTGAAGCAATGGAAAATGCTGTTGCTGAACTTGAGGGCGGTACAAAAGCTCTTGGTTGTGGTAGTGGAATGGCTGCTATTAACACTGTACTTACCGGATTGTTAAATTCCGGAGATCATGTAATTTGTTCAAAATCTGTTTACGGACCAACAAACACCTTACTGGCAACTGTCTTAAGTAAATTTAATATTAAAACAGACTTTGTCAACACATCTGATTTAGAGAAAGTTAAAAACACGATTAAAGACAACACAAAAGTTATTTATGTAGAAACACCGGGTAATCCAACTTTAGAAACAACTGATTTAGAAAAAGTTGCCGAACTTGCTCATTCACATAATGCTAAACTTGTAGTTGATAATACTTTTATGAGTCCGATTCTACAAAAACCATTTGAGTTTGGTGCTGATGTAATTGTTCACAGTATGACTAAATTCTTAAATGGTCACGCTGATGTTGTTGCCGGAATTATTGTTGTAAAAAATGAAAAAGACTATTTACACTTTAGAAAAATATTAAATCAACTAGGTGGAGTAATTGATCCTTTTAACGCTTTTCTTGTTCACAGAGGATTAAAAACTTTAGCAATAAGAATGGAAAAACATTCTAAAAATGCTCAACCAATTGCTGAGTTTCTTGAACAGCATCCTAAAGTTGCATGGGTAAGATATCCGGGACTAAAATCCTTTCCATATTATGAAGTTGCACAAAAACAACATAAAGCTCCGGGTGGAATGATTTCTTTTGAACTTAAAGGTGGTATTGAAGCAGGTAAAAAATTAATGAACTCAGTTGAACTTTGTCAACTTGCTGTTAGTCTTGGCGGTGTCGAAAGCTTAATACAACATCCTGCAAGTATGACTCACTTAAGCATGGGTAAAGAAGCAAGAGAATCAGCAGGAATAACAGACGGTCTTGTTAGATTATCTGTTGGTATTGAAAATCTTGATGATCTTTTAGATGAGCTAAGAAATGCTTTAGATAAAATATAAAATTTAAATACCTATTAAAAGAATCTCAATATACGTTTAGGTTCAAACTACTAAAAACTCCTATAATTATTATTGGAGTTTTTGTTTTTTATGTAACCACTATTTCCCATTTGGTAAAGAACAATTTACACAGACTGGAAAGTTAGTGCTACAAAATAATTCATAACTTATTATAGAATTAATACTCTTTACAATATTTTGTATATTTGTGAATATAATGCCGTTGTAGCTCATCTAAGTAAAGAATATAGTTCAAATTATACTAATTCATGAGCTATAAATAAAAATGTTAGAATTAAAGAAAAACGAGTTGTAAAATCTTGCTATATTATAATGTCTGCATTGTGATGTTGTGTGGCATTAGAAACGATACAAGAAAAACAGAAACATGAGATTTATCTTAACCAAATTTCCCGATGATGAAGAATTTGAGCCAGCAGAAGACTGGACTTCATTAAAATAAAAGGCAGTTATGATACCAGGACCTAATTACGTTTACAAATGCCCCAACTGTAGCAATTTAATATCAAAAGGAAGCTTAATGAGTGGTAACACTTTTAGAGCAAAAATATTTTCTGACGGTAAGAGAATTGCCCCAATGCTTCCAGAGTATCCAAATCTTACTAAGTGTAAAAAGTGTAAAACAATTTTTTGGTTAAGTAAACTAAAAGAAATTGGAACTTATGAATGGGGCTCTCAAAAAAATAAAGAATGGCAAAAAGCAGACAATGCAGAGTTTTTAGAAATAGAAGACTATTACAATGCAATTAATAATGGAATAGCTGAAAATATAGAAGAAGAAATAAATATTAGAATGTTAATCTGGTGGGCATATAATGACAGAACAAGAAGAGGCCAAAATATTTTTGGTGATAAGAAAGATGAATTACGTTGGAAAGAGAATATTAAAAGACTAAAAACATTACTTGACCAATCAGATATTAACGAAAGAATAATGATAGCTGAAATATATAGAAATTTAGGAGATTTTGAAAACTGCATTAGTGTAATTCAAACCATTGATAATGATGACCTAAATTGGCTGAAAGAAAAATTTCTAAATGAATGCAATCGAAAGCACAAATGGGTAATAGAACTAAATTAAGGACTTATAACAGCAAATAGCAAATTGAAACAGCAGTGCACCGCAGAAACACTTTAGCGGGTGATAGTGACGAAGCTCGCTCAACAGCTACGTGGCATAGCTACAAATCATTAGCACAAGGCTAAGGAACATCCTAAAATGGAATAAACAATGATAAACTTTATAAAAAAAGAACTCAATTTAATAAAAGAAGAATATCTAAATAATCCAAAAAGAATTTATACAGATTATCGACAAGAAATAGAAAAGATAGATGAGTATAATGGTAGACAACTCCTAGAGATGCTTCAAAATGCAGATGATGAAGCTGTAACAAACAAAGAAAAAACCTGTTTTATAAAACTATCCAACAATCAATTGATAATTGCTAATAATGGAAATAAATTTAGTAAGGGTGGAATTGAATCTCTGATGTATAGTCACGATAGTCCTAAATTAGAAGAACAGAATAAAGTTGGACAAAAAGGACTAGGTTTTCGTTCTATTTTGAGTTGGGCTAATAATATTACAATTAAAAGTTATGATTTTGCTATAGAATTTTCTGAATTAAACGCAGAATCCATTCTAAAAGAGATCATTAAAATAAGTCCTGAAATAAGAAAACTTCTTAATGAAAAAGAGAAAGAAAAAAAATACCCTATTTCAATATTAAAATGTCCAAAAATTCTAAAAAAGGTTCCTGATAATTTATCAAAATATGACACATATATCGTAGTTGATTTAAAAGAAAAGCAGATACAAGAAGTTCAAGACCAAATAAATATCGAAATAAATAGAGAAGTTTTATTATTTCTAAATAATCTCAATAAAATTATTATTGAAAGCCCAGAAAAAAATTTTGAAATAGAAAAAGAAATGAGTGAAAGTAAAATTGTAATTCGAGAATTCAATTATGATAGTAATGAAATATCTGAAAAAATTTGGAACTTAAAAACTAGAAAAGGAAGTTATAAAGATAAAAATTACGAATTAAAAATTGCTTGGAATGAAAATCTTGATGATAGAATTGAGGCTGAAAAATAATTTGTGTAAATGGAATTTTTCATTGATTAAAACTCCTCAAATCTGTTGTTAAAGTAAATAGAAAAATGGGATAAAACAATAGCCCAATTTCTAATTGGTTTTGTCCATTTTTTTGATAAATCTCTGTAAGCCAAAAATAACATTTTCTTTAGT